>Ga0207841_1000045_pt1 | contig 203328 bp, 161 predicted proteins | sample HigsolmetaGSP18D_FD_184846 | JGI IMG/M metagenome (GOLD analysis project Ga0207841, IMG submission 184846) | High solid enriched microbial communities from the Joint BioEnergy Institute, USA - SP1-8-D (SPAdes) | ecosystem: Engineered > Bioreactor > SSF (Solid state fermentation) > Aerobic >...
TTTTTTTTTTTTTTTTTTTTCTTTAAATTAAATTATCCATCCGCTCGTCCCTGTATCGAAGTCTGGATACATTTAAGGCCGGGTCGTTCCCATATGATGCTTTGGCATGCATCGCCTTGCTGTGCCCGCCAAAGTTCAGCCAGTTTTCATAATCCATTTATTTATTTTAACCATTTGAACATAACCAGTTGCAAGGGACTGTATATTCAAACTTTACCCATGGACATGGACCAATGATTGTGCCACCCATGCTGCTCTTTTTTTTCCTTTTTTTGCATCATTATCATTTATCCGGCATGCACCATCTAAGTCTGAGTGCAACCCACAGGAGACTTTTCATTTGCGCGCTCTCTAGCCGTGCACCATCGATGTAAGCATATATTAGCGACATGCTATGACTCCAAGGACACACTGCACAGCAAGTATCCACAGGCGGAAAAGAACATCAGAGAGTTCCTCGGTGCCTTCTCCCGTAAAAAGGCATGCGAATCCGGCACCACAAAAGAAGCGGGAAAGGAAGACAAGAAGCAAGAAGAAAATGCAGGACAGGAGGAGGGAGCAGAGCAGGACGGGGAGAAAGAGAAGGGAGGAGGATGTGAACCGGCTCGCGCAGGGGAGGAAAAGAACAATGACAGCCAAAAACATCGCAGTCGTCATGGTCCGAAGGTCCTCTATTCCGTCGATGCTCGAAAACTCGGATCCCCTGCCGGCGGTGGGAAGGAAATCCGCACTGGCTTCCCTCGACGGGAGCCCCGACGTCCCGCATGGAGAAAGGAGACTGATCCGGCCCCTGAGAGAAGGCCAAGCGGTGGGCCATGGGACATTATCTGCTTTAACTTCCCCCATGTCGGGGGCCTCTCGACAGATGTGAACCGGCAGGTCCGCGCGAATCAGGAACTCCTGGTTGCCTTCTTTCGGGCCTGTGTGCCGTTGCTTTCTGTCCCGACTTCCAATGACGGACTGGATACTGACGAGTCGGACTTGGATGAGGGATATACCGACTCGGAGTCCAACGACGAGGATGATGACAGTGTGGTGGGAGCCGAAGACGACATCTCTGGTGGGAGGAGAAGGACAGAGCCGGGCCAAATTCTGGTCACCCTCTTTGAGGGCGAGCCTTATACACTCTGGAATATCAGAGATCTTGCACGCCACGCCGGCCTGCGGGTCGTCACTAGCTTTAGATTCCCCTGGACGTCATACCCTGGTTACTCCCACGCCCGGACGCTGGGCGAGATAGAAGGACGGCATGGCGGAAGAGGCGGTTGGAGGGGGGAGGAGAGGGAAGCGAGAACTTATGTATTCGAGGTCAAGACGGAGGAGTATGTAAACGCCGCGAAAGAGCTTCGCACGGCGGGCATGGAAACCAAAAGTTGGAAGAAGAGAGCAAGAGAAGGGTCTGACAGTGATGACAATGACTAGGAAAAGAGAGTACATAACATTACACTGCACTTTATCATTGAGTCGTTATCATATACTACAATCCTACGTTATATAAACTTTCTTCATTTCACTCTCATCAAACACTTCGCCGGTTACCGGGTCTTTGACCTTGCCTTCGTCGACAAACCCAAGTTTCTTATTCATCTCCAGCAGACGCTCCCGCCCATATATCCTGCCATTTGGTAAGACAATCGGATCGCTCTCGACGTAGCTCTTTGTATGATGGGCATAAGGCACGCCACGCGCTAGCTCGTTCAGCTCAGTGGAGCAGATGGGGCAGACAGAAGTCGTGGCAGACAGCGGGTTAGAACTCGAAGAAGCATAGGCAGAGTGACACGAAGGTGTCTTGAGCGCCGACAATCCAGCGGAAAGGGCAATGTGCAAAAGGGGGCGCGAGGGCAGTGACAGAAGTTCATGATGCGTGCGGATGAAGAGGTCGGATAGATAGTTCCAACGGTCAGGCGAATACATAGACTAGACACCATTAGAATGTCGTGCTCCTCGAACTATATATTCCCCTTTTTCTTTTCCAAAGGGATGAACACACCTTGTATGGCTCTGTGTTGGTATCCCGGGGGAAAGCGAGGAGGCCCGCTGCTCGCTGTATTTCCTGGGACTGTGTCTCGGCATGGGGCGCGAGATATTTTTTCGCATGCTGCATGGCTTCAAGAAACTTGCTTCTCTGGCCCGTCCTGACCATCTCGATATATTGTTGCAGTCGCAATTCAAACTCCAGATTATGCTGCAGTGGATGTCAGTCTTCGCCAGTAACGAGACCCCCCCGACAATGGTGTATTTTGATAAGCTAGCGTACCTGGCTTTTCTTCAAAGCTACTTTGTTCTCCGCGCACCACTGAAGCGCCTCCTTTGTTTCTCCACGGCGCAAGCTCTCCGCAATCCGCTGACACTGTACGAAGACGTTGAGGTCTACCAGATCCTCGATTCCCTTGTCTCGAGCCAGTTCCTTTGCACTTTCCGAAAAGCCGGAGCGTAGCATATGGTCCACCAACAGCCTGTTCAGTCGTATCCTCGACCACTCATCGTATTTCACGTCCACCAGGCTTGGAATCTTGTAGAGATCCTCCAGATGCTGTATGCGCTTTCTTGACTGTGTCTGGATCCTTTTCTCCTCCTCCTGCAGACTTTCAATTTTCCGTTTGAGACCCTGCATACGGGATATCATGGTATCGAGAGAGGCAAGGGTCTCATCTGGTCCCTGCGTCCCGGAAAGCGAGGCATTTGCGGCCTCTTTAAGTGCTGGGAGAATGTATTCCTTCTCGCGCTCGATAACCCGCTGCACCGACTTGAAATTTCGCCGTGCTAGCTCATGAGGAAGGCGAAGGAGCGGTTGATCCTGCATGCCAGTCAGTCAGAATCAAAGGCTAAGCACGCTAAGGGGTAACAGGGACGGTGTACCAGGAGAAGGTGGCTCTCCGCATTGAGTTTCGTCGAGGTGAGTTCCGCAGCCATAGTGAGATGAGATAAGACAGATACCCTATCCAAACCCGAGATATACGTGGTATACCCTGGCTTGCAGTATCGATGAAAGGGGGTGCCAGAGTAGTTGTGTCGTAGACCGTGGCGACCTGGAGGAGGGAGGTTGGAAGTCAACCCTCGTCGGATGCGGAGACCCGGCAAGTCGGGGAGGGTCATGACACTCGTATGCAGGCCCAACGAGCCCCCAAGGCAAACATGCATGACCCAACTACATCTACGACTATGGAGCGAAGGCAGGATGCAGAACAGCTAGCCTTTTTAACAGACAGTCCTTGAATTGAAACACTCATAGATTGCCTGCGTTAACTAAGGAAACGCCCTTTCTGCACTCCAAAAATAACATTGGTACATCCTAAGAACAAGCAAGCAATTCCGACTAAATCAAACACTTGGTAAGAAGCAGCGATCCCCTTTTACCCGAGACTCCGGCCGAAAAAAAAAAATAGCAATAAATGTTACAGGAAACGTGCCCAGAAAGAGCTCCGACAAGCAAGGTGTAACAGCATGAGAGCAGAATGCCCCAGAACTACAGCGCATGACCAGAAGTCGGAGCGCTGACTTACTCTGGGATCTGTCTATTCACTGTCGTCACTTTCGCCCATTTCCTGTTTGGACTTCCTTCTCTCCTTTTTTTCTTTCTTCTCCTTCTTCTTGCGCTTGCGCTCAGCCCGCTCCTCAGGCGTTTCGCCCTCGTGCCTCTTCCGTTTCTTCTTCCCGTCTTCTTTCGACTCATCCACATCCATCTTCTCCGCGGGAGACGATGGTGCAGCAATAGATGGAGAAGGCGGAGCAGCTGGCGCATCAGTCTTGGACGCATTTTCCGAAGATGGCTGCGCAGCAGTTTCTTCAGGAGCATTGTAGTCCTTGTACTCGTTCCGCCACTTTGCAGGAGTAGCTTCGTTGGGCCGGCCGTATTTCTGTCAAGATGTTAGCAGATATAAAATGAATTATAGACTAGAAACATGTTCGGGTTGCTTACATCAAGCTTGCCAGCCGACTTCAGCTTCTTTTTCTCCAGAGCCACTGGGCCCATACCCCACCTGCGGGGATAGAGGTCACGCTCCATGATGCAACGTTTAACTTTAGCGACAACTCCATGGTCACAAGTGGAAAGCTCCACAGTCGACATTTGAGCAATACCAATTGCGATTGCTTCGCCCTTGGTTGTCATGAGAACAACCTCCTCGCCGACTTCAATCCCAGCCTCTGTAGGAAATTAGTATGGGGAGGATCCATGTTTGGGATGTATAAAAACTTACCGAAACGCAACAGACCGGGAATCATGAGTTTTGCGCCGTAGCACACTGCATTGACCGCGCTGTCCTTCACAACGATACGTTTGTATGTTGTGAGAAGGCTTTCCAATGGCCGGATCACCTTTCGCAAGTAGGACTCGTCACGCTGGTTATCCATCATCCACTGGGCGTCAAGAACATCATGCAGAGTGACCATTCCATCTTGCTCATCCATCGCTCCACTTCGCACACGTCTGAGCTCTTGCATGTGTGCTCCAACACCCAGCAACAACCCTAAGTGGACGCAAAGGGTCCGAATATACGTTCCCGCTTCACAGCTAACCCAGAAAACAGCGAGGTGTCTGTCATTATCAAACTCGTAAAGCTTGCTCTCATGGATAGTCCTGATACGCAATTGACGCTTAACGGCTGAAATCAATGGCGGCCGCTGGAAAAGTGCACCAGTCAAGGTTTCGAGGGCTCGCCGGAACTGAGCCTCGCCACCTGGGATCCTGTCATGGAGCCGGATCACACACACGTATTCCTTTCCAGCACCTTGCTGCGACTTCACTAGACGAGTGGCACGATCAATGCAGACAATAAGGCAGCCAGTTACTTTTGGGTCTAGGGTACCACTGTGACCGGTTTTTTCGACCCTTCATGGAAACAAGGTTAGCGCGGGTCGTCCATTGCATATGGACAAGGGCAAGCCCACCTCAGGATTCTCTTAATCCAAGCCACAACTTCATGGCTAGATGGGTTAGAAGGCTTGTCAAGATTGATCACGCCAGAGCTGATGTAGGACTTCAAGTCACGCTTGAGGGGAGAACAGCCGGCCGGGATGGGTGTAAAGTGGCCAGTCCTGACGAGAACTAAAGTAACATTAGAATAGGCACCAGATAGAGGAGAGAGTCAGAGGAAAACATACGTTTGTCGTAGTTTTTCAGCAAAAGCGGCCACTCAGAGGTGGGAATGCTGGGCGTTACAGCCTCGGGTTTGATAGTGTAGTCAACATCTTCCTTGGCCGCTGCGGCTGCCATCTTGAACGGTCTGTACAAGAATTCAGAACAGTCCGCTTAGGGCGCGTCGAGGAAAGATGCAGAAGAGGCTATGTTGGATTGAGCTGACTCTCGCTCTTGAGTCGCGAGGAGAGAACTTTTGTCGGTTCTCCGTAGGGAAATTTTGAAGTGCGGCGAGAGCTCCAGCGACAAAACGGGCTAGCGCGAACCTTCCGGCGCTGCTTCAGGGCTCCACCGTCGGCGACTGGACGGTCCATCGTCCGTAACGGCGTAACCGATCAGAAGAATTATTACCAGGTCACGGCTAACGCAATACCTCGCAGGCGCTTTTCTCAGAAGCGGTTGTCTTCTTTCCAAGTACATTACTTTCCTGCAATACTGGCGCTCAGAGCCTCTTGATGGCACAGCGGGTAGCTAACATGGCTTAATCAGGCATTCATGAACACAATCAACTGTGGTCATTTGACTACTTGTCGTAATATGTATGCATCAGGACTGCGTGACTATCATCCAGATTCATTAGGGGTACTCCAGCTTCACTGCTTCAGTCGCCTCCAAGCCTTCTACCTGCACCTCTTCCGCTCCATGAACTCCCTAGAGAAGAAGTCCAGCCACTAGACGCTGAGCCGCGGTGCGGTTGCTGGCCTGGACGATATGCCATGCCATAAGGACGATATGCCTCTTGCTGGACATGGCTCCCAAACAGCCTCTTCACAAATCCTGGCGTGATGATGTAATTTTTGCCACCACCAAAGGTCGGGTAAATACGGGTGAGAAAATCATAGAGATGGGCTGCAATGATGCCCATGCCTTCACATAATGCCGCAGGCCATCCCGATACTACCAAAGTTAGAGTGAGCATCGCCCATGGCAGGAGCTCGACAGGGAGTGTGACGATGAAAAAGGTCACTTTTTTCCCCCGGTTATCCTGTGCAAATGTATAGACGAAGGCAATAATTAGTGCTGCTTTGAATTAGCGTGTACATGCGACTATCACGATATCAAATTAACCTCACCGTGAGTGAAAATAATATTATTCAATAGGAAACCTGCGGTGAGCTTCATTTGGTCAGCATACGAGGGTTTATATCGGACTATCTAGCAAGCAGTTTCGAAATCCAGAAAATAACATTTATGACTAAACAGAAAAGGTTATTATAGATAAGAATTTGAAATGTAGGGCACCATAACCACCACACGTAAAACACAAATATTACGCAGGCTATCTCAGTGGACTTCCCACCATCCTGCACCGCATACAGTCCAGAGGATTGACTGCGGATAAGGATCTGTATGAAGTGTAGGGTTGATCTTCCTCGCTCCCAGGAACCGCTTCAGCTAGGTAATGCTGGGCGGGCAGATATGCGAGGTGACTGGGAAAGTAAAGAAACAGACACCGCTTGACGACAGAAGCCATCAACGATGACTTATAGCTCTCTGACTGCAGCGACTGGGGATAAGTGATCCCATCACTTACCAAAATCACAACGCCTACAAATAACACGTAAGTGAAAAAGTCACCAGGAATGCTGAAACGCGGCGAGCCACTTTCTAAAGTGCTGCCGTATGTAAACACTACGTTGCCATTAGTATTGCCCGACAACGAGGCATCACAAGCTCGTACTAAAGTAAAGGTCAAAGAAGAAGGAGAGGTTCGGGCCGGTGAGAAGAAACGGAGAAAAGAGTCTCCATATCTCAGGTGGAAGCTGGAAAATTCGTTTTGGCAGGAACAAAATGAGGTAACCATCAAGCATGCCACCATAGACCAGGGCAGATTGAATAAATGTGAGTGCAGTGAGAGTCCTGTGCGAAAGAAGTCATTAGCGAGGTAAGGCCTGGGGGGTAGAACCCAAGATGTAGGAAACTGTACCTGGAAACAGGTGGAGCAGACCAGAAGACATCCATCTCTGGAAAATCAGGAGGTTCTAATCCTCTTCTAAGTGCTGTGATGTGTATAGCCTATGTTACAGTGTGAAAGCACCTCATAGTGGGGGAGAGTTTGGGAGTTTTCGCGGACAAACATTTGGAAAGCAAACACTGTCCTTTAAAAGAATTTGAAGCGAGGTAGGGCGCTAGTCCGAAAGCATCCACGGCAAATTGTTTATCCAAATTGTTTATCCGAATTCCGATGGACAGCGCTAGTACTGCTACTCCACACTAATACACCAGTTGCGATAAATGCCATCATTGCCACCGAACAGGCACCTAGCGATACAATCATCGGACAAATTTGTATAGGTTCACTGGCAGGAGCTCTTGTTACGGTCAAGTTGTAAAATAAAGAACAATGGTGTGTATTAAAGGAATCTACCCCAGAGTCCAGTTGGTATCGTATCATTGCATGGTATGTAGAGTACACCACACGCGATTATTATTATCATTATCATGTATGGAGTACTTACGGGAGTTTTCCCCTCAACTGGATGGCCGCCTGAATGGAGAGATCTTCTAAAGCCCACTCTTCCCATCGCCATCTTCCAGCTCGCTTGTTTGAACAGTACCTCGGACAGCGAGTCCGCCGTCCTTTCCTTCAATCCATATATCCCATACATCGAGACCCCTGCCGCTCTTCTGCTTGGCACATATGTTCATCTCTTCGTCGACGTAAAGGGGGGCAAGATTCCTATATTCGATTTCTCTAATCACACGCCTCAATTTGATTAGGTTTAATCGAAGAACGGTAAGCATCAGCGTCAGAGACAGTGGGCCATGAACGAGGAGATTTCGATAGCCCTCAACATTCCGAGTGTATGCCTCGTCGAGATGAATGAAATGGGCATTAAATGTAAGAGCTGAGTAGCGGAACAGCAGTGCCTTTGTAGGCTTGATCTTGTGGCTGAATTCAGGATTTAGAGGGGCTTGATCAGGAAAGAGTCAGAGTCAGCACTTTCAAAAACTGCAAATTGATGTTGCGCACGCTTTACGATCCTGTTATTATTTCCAAACTGGGCCTTATCTTTCCTGAGTTGCTCTGACGTTTTCTCTCGCATGAAGACTAGATCACGCCTTTCGATGATAACTGCGTCACCAGGGTCCTCTTCATCCTCTCTGCATACCCGACTCCTGATGTCCTCTTCAGCTTCACCCTCCCCTACTGTCGCAACCCGCCTTTCAATGCTCACAAACACCTTTTCTTCCCCAGGTCGTCCTTTGAGGGTCACATCACGGATTACCTCGACACAAACCGCCCGTTTGCCGTTGAGTAATGGGCCACCTTCTTGTGGAAACCTTGCTCTACCCCCGGCCCACATCCGTCTATTGAATGGTTCCCCTGGAGTATGCAAAATATCCGTGCCATCTGGCAGCAGCTGCGACAAGGTGACCTGGGGGGGAAAGTATACCAAGTGATGACCTACAGCCATGCGGGGTGGGTGATCGATCGATGGAAGGGCCTTAGGCAGGATATGCCCAGCGGCAGACAACGAATGTAGTTTCGGAAGAAAATCAACAAGAGAGAGATCCAAAAGATGAGCTGGCTGAGGGGAGAGGTAGTCGTAGATGAGAGGTAGTCGACGTGCTGTCATTTCCCGGTGCAAGCTGGGTGAAATGGAGGAAGCAGCACGCAAGAAAACAAGCATTCTTCTTGAAGAACCCGAAAACCGCAGGGAGCCGCTCCTCATTGCCGCAAGAGACATGGCTAATCCCCGGAATATGGAAAGAAAACAAACCTTGGCTCGTTGTGAATGGTTATATTTACCTTCGATATTTAGGTACCTCGTTATCTATCACAGCGACTTTCGGACTATGGCGAGAGCGGTGGTTTGCTATGTTTGCTTAACAAATGTGCACATCTCCCGAAATCGCGCTGCATATCGAAAACCACCAACGGCGCTACATTGCGGAAGAATTCCCGTCATTCATGTCGCTTCTTACCCCGGAGGGAATGGAGCGGTATACAGGTTTTATACTCGTATTAATATCCTTTTATCTCTTACACCACGGAGTAAGCGGTCGTTAAGATCTATGGAGCGGCTTCGCGTTGCCTTCCTGGGCCCCGCGGGGTCGTTTTCGCATCAGGTCAGAAACTTCTGCTCGACATGTGGTCAAGAATGAATTTTTTTTTCTCTCTACTTCTGACATTTCATCAGGCTGCGTTGGAGTCCTTCGGTAGCTCAGCTGTGCTTTCTCCTCGCTTATCCTTCGCCGATGCCTTTGCCGCCGTCCAACATAATGAGACGGACTACGCTGTGATCCCGTTCGAGAACTCGACCAATGGCTCGGTTGTTCAGACTTTAGACCTCTTGGCAGATAGAGATGGGCTCTACAGCGATGTGGTGGTCTGTGGCGAATATTATTTGACCGTCCACCACTGCCTTCTGACGCGAAAGAATGCAGTCCCATCTGCCGACGGCAGTTACCGCTTTATAACGAAGCTATATTCTCACCCACAGGCTTGGGGCCAATGCGAAAGATTTCTTTCCAAGCACTTCAAGAACGTTGAGAGGCAAGATGTCTCTTCGACGTCGAAAGCTGCGGAGATCGTTTCGGCTGAAGAGACAGGACACAGTGCAGCGATTGCCAGCCGCTTCGCTGCGGAGTATCACGGCGCAGATATCTTGGCGGCAAATATCGAAGATAGAGCTGATAATACAACGAGATTCCTCATCGTGAAAAATATTCGGTCGAAGCGAACAGGGTGTGCTCATCGCACGAGTGATGCCATGGATATGGAAGAATCTCAGACCGCAAGATGGAAAACTCTCATCTCTTTCATGATCAACCATAGTTCTCCGGGAGCGCTGGCGGATGCTCTGCTTATCTTTAAGGCTCATGGTATGAATCTCACGAGCATCAATTCAAGGCCGAGTCGGATACGCGCATGGCAGTATATATTCTTCGTCGAATGTGAGAGAGTTCCAGGTGTTCATGATGACGATGTCATGGAACGAATTCTGGAAGGCCTGCGCAAGGTCACCGAGAGCTGTAGAAACTTAGGCAGTTGGAAGGATCGGCTTATCCATGAAGTATAAAAACAGGGAAATTGAATGAAAGGGCGTGATGGGGGGTGTCTACAATGCAGTTCCATGTTCGTCCACCCGACATGACTCTGACGATATAGTAGCTTTTAGGCAATCTCCCACACCCGTCCTCAGCCTATTTGCATGTAATTTTCTTATTTATGGACATATTGGCAAGGGACTTTGCCACGAAACTAGGTTTCGAATTTCGAAGACAAAGGTCAAAGGCATCGTCCGCAAACAAAGTACAGAATCAATGAAACTGGATTGATTGTTGCTTTATCTTCTGTCTACATAACGAGTGGATGGGCAATAATGAGCCGAAGACTAAAATCATCCCGACACGGCAAATCGCCAGTGGCAAAAGAAGCAAATGAAAATAACAAGCAATTTAACCGCTTCACCTTGTGTTCCTAAGCTGGATAGCCCTGCAACAACCACAGTTCTATCCGCTAAGTACCAATTCATAATCCCTTGCGAACCGCTTTTCGTTCTCAGGAGGTATGAACCTAGGATTCCTAGGTCACTTAAGTGCAGGTATCCACATTGCGGAGCTTGGATGGCCCTGGCACGCCCATTCAGTTCGGTGTCCAGAGAAAGGACGGGATACATTAGAAAAACCAGTGAGCAAGTGCAACATACCTCTGAGCATTTTCGTAGAGTTTCGAGCAGATGCGTTCACGGTCCGGATGGCATCAGCGTCGAACTCCCGGTGGACGCTGTCCTTGCGCTCCGCCGGGCGAGCCGTCAGAAAGTCCGTTGGCAGGACTTCTGGGCGTTCATCCTCGCTCTCCGCGAGGTCTCCAAACCGTCAATCTGAAGCAATATTCTTTGTTAGCACATGCAATGTACACAGTACGTACAAGGGAAACTTTGACATACCGTCATAGAATTCATCCTCGTCATCATAATCGGCGAGTTGCTCGAAGTTGACTTTGTAGCGAAGCATCGCTCCAATTCCACCGAAGCCCTTGACAAACTGATTTCCTTCGCTGGATTTGTCGGAGACGAACTCCAGGGTGGCACCGAAATCCTTGTACTTTTCAGCAAGCCATTCTAGGAAGGAACCTTGGTCAACGACTTCCATCTCCTGGCCAGTTTCCTTGTCCATGAAAAGCTCCCGATTTGCCTCCTGGGCCTTGGTGGTATGGAGGATAACCTCGGAGCCATCGGACGACTTCAGGACCCAGCGGGTTATGTCCAGGTTCTCGTAGACGATTAAAGTCTCTACTGCACCCAATTCCAAGGCCTTGAGGGTGTCATCGATGCCGTAGCATACTTTCCCGCTGTCCTGACTGATTTCCTCGAAGTATTTTCCAATCAGCTTCTTCTCCTGAATAAACTTGACATTGCCCAGTGTCTCTGAGGCGAGTTCGATGGCCTGGTTGAACCCGTTTTCGCCACCATAGGAGACGTCCACGACCTTTATGACTTTCGCTTGAAGGCGACTATCGAACATGTCAGACTGGTTGAGGTCATTTTTAAAGTCGGCAGATCCAGCAAGAATCAGACCAGCGACGTTGACCTTATCGTTGGTAATGAAATTCTGGACGGCCAGTTCGGCAACTTTGCGCACATAGTTGTGGCGCTTCTCCTCTCGAAGACGCGCAAAACGTAGAGCGGACTGACCACCACGGCCGTGCTTCTTTGGCAGGTCGACAGAGAATTTGTGGATCACTTCTCTGGTGTTTCCACTCAGCGTGCCAAAAAGAGCGCCGTTTCCATCCATAACGATGAAGCCAAATTTCTGATCCGATTCGAGCAACTCGCTCAGGGCCTCCGTATGAAATTTATTGTCGCAGAGGTAGAGCGACGTATTGATTGGCTTGAAGGGCTCGAAGTCAATGTTGATCTTCCGTTCTTTGCCTTCTGCGGTGATGATTTCACCGCAGTAGATAACCAACCCATTGGGAGGGACCTTGTTATAAAGCTTAAGCCGCTGCTGAGTAGAGGTAATTGCAGACAGGACAGAGAGTCGGTTGACACGAGATTTGATGTTGGAAGCAGTTCCCTACAGACGGTTAGATACTCGTTCAATAAACTAAGAAGAGAGGGGGAGGGGGGGGGGGGGGGGAAACATACATACTCTTCAGCCAACATCTTCGCCGCTCGGGACACCTGGTCCTTAGGGGCTGGAGAGGCTCATGGTTAGCTGACGGACAATATCGAGCAGTTAAGGATTGAATACTTACGGATGATCAATGAAATCATGGATGTGCCATTTCCCCTGGCGGCTTCAAGACGCTTGATCAACTTCTTGATCTTCCATATCTCGATGTTTTTTTCCGCGTCGTTCGCCTGAGCCGCGCTCATGTTGGGCGGCGATGGTGTGCGACCGGGTGTTTCAGAAGAGCCTTGTTCGTCGAGCTGAGAAAGAGGCTTTTGTCAGTTCACAAGGCACGCCCGAGAGTGGAAGAGATGACTCTGGTCAGGCAGCCGTAGAGAACCGGGGCGAATGCGTACCTCGAAGCCGGTCAAGTCGTTCGGTCCAGCGCCGTGTCGAGTAATTTTCATTCAGGCACTGTGGGGGAGGGAAGATAAGAAGGTCGGGCCAGCGGGCTGCTGACATAAACAGCACCACCACCTTGCCTCCTGGCTCCGGCCTGTGGCGAGATGGGCCGCCTCGCCGCCGCCTTGCCTGCACACCGACCCAAGGAGGTGCCGTACAGTAAGATCGAGTCGCTCGCGTCGTCCGCTCTAAGGATGGGAAGAGACATGGTGCCTCGGGTCAGGTCTCCGTCGACCACTTCAAGCTCGTTCTACACCAGATGTCGTTCTTGACGCAATGGGGTTGGCTCGGCGGTTGGTGCTATGCTTTTTAAAAATTGTGGCTCCGCCGAAGTCCTCCACGCCGTAAGCCGCTGGGGCAGCCAGTTCTCCAGTTCGTCCGCTATCCCGCGCTACTGACTTCACTCCGTTTACCATTTCTTGCTTGCAGGCTCGAACACCTGTTGAGAAACCCCTGTAGCAAGATTTTACCGGAGGATCCCTGTCTTGCCGTTCCATGGTCAGGCGGACTCCATTCCTCTGCTAGCCTGTGCAGAGATTGTAGGCACATTGGATCTTGTTGACACTGAAGGCAGTCATCCTGCTGCCTTCTATCGTCTCTGTCCAATCCAAGTAATATTGTACAAACCTGTTGCTATGCCTTTCTCTCTGGATGCCGGGCTTCCGCTGTGATTTCTACTCGCCGGCCTTTTGTTGCAGTGCTGAGCTCAACTACACAGGAAGGCTTAATCCCAGGAGATAGCTGTCACCATTCTTTCAGTCAGGAATCTTCGAACTCGAGTCAAAGGCTGATGGACTCCAGTAATTCCGCCATGTTTCATTCTCCCAGCTCTTGGGCTGCTGCAGGTCAAGATAATGGTTCCGAACCAGATGGTCAAGACCTCCAAAGGTAATCCAATGCGGGGATGTGACACCACTTATGTGTGTCTCTAGTGATGCTAACCTATCAACGATACGGACAAGGTCTTCTTCATTTTCTATGCGTTGTCGGCAGGTTTGTGGCATAAACAGCATTGACAATTCGCACGATCGTGGCAAAGAGCAGCGTGCTTTCCTGAAGTTATGCCACGGCGGCCCTTCTTCACTTTAACTAAGCCAGGTAACTCGGAGAATTGTGACACAGGTGGAGATACGGGACACAATGAACACCAGTCACTTCTCAGGGAGCAGCTTAGTAGGACCGCTGTTGAAGAGGATGATGGTGAGGACGACTGCGAGCCTGGCCCTTCCCCATCATCGCAACTGCTTCCAAGGGCAGAAATTTCTGATATAGACGCAACGTACTCCTTGAGTAGGGGCTATGGGACCTCGTATGGTACGATTTCGTCTCGAGTTAGTGAAACGACTCGCCGACACGCGATTCAGCCTCATCAGGAACGGCAATCGTCTGGTAATCGAGGTCAAGATCTGGATCGGGAGCCGCTATCCATCACACAAGTTCAGCACGAGGATGGGACCAAGCAAAATATCATTGTTGGTCAATCCACAGTTCCAAGACAACTCAATTTCGTCAATGTCTTGATTTGCATTGGCCTGCTGAGTTTACCGCTTGGAATCAACCATGCTGGGTGGCTTCTCGGATTACTGATCCTCCTCTTTTCAGCAGTGGCCACATCATACACTGCTAAAATACTCGCTAGGTGTTTAGACGTGGACCCTACTCTTGTGACATAAGCTGATTTGGCATATATCAGCTTTGGACGCCAGGCACGTTTATTAACTAGTCTCTTATTCTGCTTGGAGCTTACAGGGGCTTGTATCGCGCTCGTGGTACTTTTCGCAGATAGCCTTGATGCGCTGATACCAGGTTGGAATGCCCTCCAGCGGAAGATAATATGTGGAATTATCTTGATTCCGTTGAATTTTGTTCCTCTGCGACTTTTAAGCGTCACCAGTATTGTGGGAATACTCTCCTGCACGTCGAGTATGTCTTCCACTTCCTGATTGGTCCTTATGATGGAATTGACGGTTTGAAGTTGTGGTCATCGTAGTAATGGACGGGCTTATAAAACCCAACAAGCCGGGATCGCTTCGAGGACCAGCAAAAACATCTCTCTTCCCGGTTAATTGGAGTACGCTTCCACCTAACATATACCGAGACATGAGGCATCCCCATAAGTATAGGAAGAGTCTTTGGACATATCTCTTTACTTACCGGGTAAGACAGCCGTGCTTTTTTTTTCGGTTCGATTTCTAACTTTCAGCCCTCTGTATCTACTCACTTGATTGCACGATGGCTGTTGCTGGCTAATGTTTGGAGATGCCATCCGGGATGAGATCACAGCCAACATTCTGTTGACTAAAGGCTATCCCCGTGTTCTGTCGATTTGCATTGTATCTTCATTGCGATTATTCCGATTACAAAAGTACCTTCGAAGTATGTATCCGTGGTCAACTGAACTTCGTGATGGTCGGCCAAATTCCTGACTACAAGCCAGCTGCCGTCCTCTCGTAGCTACCGTTGAAGTTCTGTGTGGTCTCAATTCACAAACTCGGTCACATTCCCATTATCACAGAGGTATCAATGGAGCAACTCGCCAGGCAGCGAAGATCGGTGTTCGCATCCTTGTTGTGGTTGTAATCGTTTCCATCGCCATTCTTTTCCCTTTTGACCGAATCATGGCCTTCCGAGAGAATCGTGGATTGGATTCTCTTGCTCGCGTCATCAATAACGCCATCCTAGGGACTGTTTGGGCGTTCTTGCCAAAGGAGACCATTTCTGCAGATAGTGTTCTTTTGTAAAAAGGGGATATAGGCGCTTATTGCTTTGCTTCCGCGGTTGGGTTTGTATGGCTGAGGATGATAGAGAAATTGTTCCTCGTCTTTCCGGGATTCACAATCTCTTTGCCGAATGATTTACGCTCGAAATGAGCGTTAAATTCCCAAAGTTGAAAAATCAGCTTTGAGGTCTCTTTGCTTTTTGCCAAAGTAAAGCCCAGGCTGGACATGATTTTCTGCAGTCGATCCTGGGTGAGATAACGAGAATTTTTAATGCAAGCAGCGGGTAGCACAAGAAATAGGCAAGGTGAGAAGTCGATCATAGAACAACCCGAAGGAAGTGACTTCGTCAAAAAGGCGGTACAGCGCTTCAGCATCTCTCCCCTTCTAGTAGGACTTGGAACATAGTTCAACACCAACGAGAGGCTGATCAGGTGGAACCGATCGTCGTCCCCGGACGGAAGCGGCCTCTCCATGAAGTCCTGCTGCAAGATTCCTGGCTCCTGCGAATGCAAGTCGATTCTTGTCACGTCTAGATACCGATTCCTTGAACACGCATTCTTCGTGCTGAGAGCACCGATCTCAAGAACCCGCAGCTTGAAGGGCGTATTTTTGAGCTGCATCAATTTTGGACCGATCCAATCGACTAGTACTTTACTCGTGTCGCCTCCACGTTCCAAGGATTGACCAGTTTTGCTGGCGAGCTGATAGCTTTCTAAACCGCCATTTGCCTTGATTTGAGCATCGAGCCTGGCCGCTAATTCCTGATCACCGGCTTCCAGTGCTCTCGCATGTGCTTTCAGGAGTTGATGGTAGGAGCGGATCAGGTTCCGCGTTGCCTTGGATGACAATGATGTACGAGCCGCCTTAATCGTTGGCGGACGACCATGAGAAAGTTGTACAGGTCTTCTCGACCGGTTCCGTTTTGCGGTCATATCGCAAGACTCGGCGTGAAATTGATAAGGGCACAAAGCCTGCTATTAAGGTCAGAAGACATGCCGAGATACCCCTTACGAAAAGGCATTGAAAACCTGGCTCCAGGTGGTTGTCAAAAGAAATGATCGTCGACAATCTTGGAAGAGCAAAGGGCCCGGAGGGGAAGAAGTCTTCAAGTCATAATAATAATTAGTTTGGCCCTAGTCCTGGCAGCCCAGACCTTCAGCATCCAATCAGTGGCCCGATCTCTGGGCAATCTACTTCCGCACTGGGGAAGAGTTGTGGAAGTCATGTGACCCACAGAGCAGTTCCTAGGGTTTTCGCTAAGCGAATGCACTCCAAATAATTCGACTCTCGACACCGCGACAACCACCACGAAGACGCCGAAAGACAGCCATGGCACCAAAGGCGGAAAACAAGAAAGGTAGGGACGGCTCCTTTGCATTTTTTCCAGATCCAGAATTGCGCGTTTTGAGGATTGGGAAAGCACGAACACCGATTTATACATTTTGGACGAACAATAAGAATATTCGAATACCGATGCGGTCCTCCAAATAACCTCTGAAATTGGGAGGATAAAGACCGCTCCGGTGTCTTTTTCCCAGATCCCGCATTTCGCAGGCTTTTACAAAGGCTGACAAACATTTTATCAGGCTCCAAGCCGAGTGACAAGGCGAACTCGGCTGCCAAGGCCGTGCTGAAGGGCGTAGGCGTACGTTGACATGCCAATTCCTTCATTTTCAGCTAACTGGCCATACTGAAATATCAATGATCAGATTCACTCTAAGCGTGCCCGCAAAATTCGCACTTCGACTACCTTCCACCGCCCGAAGACCCTCCAGCTCTCTCGGTCACCGAAGTACCCTCGCAAGTCGATCCCTCATGAGCCTCGCCTTGACCCCCACAAGGTCATCATTCACCCTTTGAATACCGAGAGTGCGATGAAGAAAATAGAGGAGAACAACACTCTGGTATTCATTGTAGATGTGAAGGCGAACAAGCGACAGATCAAGATGGCTCTGAAGAAGTTGTACGATGTGGACTGTGTCAAGGTCAACACTCTGATTAGGTATGGAAAGAATGCGTCAAGTGCAGCAGAGACTCTGTTTGGATATTCCGTATCTGACTATGTCACAGACCCGACGGCACAAAGAAGGCATTTGCGCGGTTGACTCCTGATGTGGATGCTCTGGACATTGCGGCCACCAAGCTGGCAATTGTCTAAAGGGAATGTCACCTTGGGTCTGGGCGGTTCTTACGCGGTGGTTCATTACAAACTATGTGTCATACAGTTAGCTATTTCAAAGCTGAGACGAGGACTAAATGATTACCTAAAACAAAGTCCCCTTGATGTATCTTCTTACGAGACGAGGTGCCCTCTAGGGGTTCAAATCGCAATAAAAAATGACCACAGCTACTCCAAAGGTTCTGTCTGCGTCCTAAAATGAATATAGTATTCTATGTATTGCATTCAGAGTCCAGTTGTAAATAAACACAGCCTCGAGATCGGAAACACCTTCAACGCTAAACCAGCATGTAGATATTTCAGGTAGTTCTAAAGATGCAATTTCCAGGAATCCATGTTTGTGATCCCGGGAGAGAAAAAAAAGGCCCCACAGAAATCGTTCCGTTTCGTCCATCGCTGAGAGACCTCCAAACAGAGTAGTATGAGAAATCCTCCTTTTCAAAAAGATGAGTTGTGCAAAGGCTTCATTGCCCTCGGAGCGTTTCCAGGTGTTTCAACACTGCCAAGTTTGCATCCATCCACCTTTCCACGCAGTTCTGCGCGCATGTCTCTTCTGCCCGATCTAGCCGACCCGATGAGATCTTCCCAGTAACACACTTCTTCCAGCAGACGTCGGCAAGATGATGAACAGCTATGAGGAAAGTCAGCCAAGGGTCGCCAGTGAATAGTCTCACGCCGTGAGGTGAGTGAGAATGCGAAGGATCAAACACAATGCCGGTCTGGGGAGGATAATCAAGTGGGGAAATCGGAATGCCAGTTATGTATTGATACTTACTTTGCTGAATGTTCGATTTCTGGGCTTCGTTCGTCAGGAATTGGTTCAATTCTTTCCTGTCGGCAGCGTTCAGTTTGGATATGTCAATCTGGGATTGCCCGTCCATGTTGACACAAAGAGATGGAATTCTTCGATAATACAAATTTTCAAAGAGGAAAGACCATAAAGTAGTATGTCAACTCCGTAGTCGTGAGCAAGTTGGGGGGGAAGGGGGGGGGAGAGATTGCTGTATCAACGGTCTACTTGGGTAAGAAACCATTCTATCTTAGCGATTTAAGGCGGTGTCATGCGGCAGAAAAGCGTACAAGTCTTCCTGGGGTGGTTTGACGCCACCATGTCGTCCTCAAAACGCTGTTCAACTCAGATTGACTCCCAATAGTGATCTAAAGCCTCGTTGAAGGGAACTATTTATCCTTTTAGCACAGCCTCAACGTCTATCCCTTCTTTGACACCAAAGTACCCTGAGAAATGCCTCCTATTCGCACATCCCGCAATCGCAAACCGCCTCCAGCAGGCTTTGAAGACATAGAAGACACGTTGCTGGAGTTCAGTAACAAGATGAAGGACGCAGAGAACGCATCTCATGAGGGGAAAAAGAGACATGAAGTTTTGTGGCCCATCTTTCAGATCAGTCACCAACGTGAGTCCTCATTCACAGTCGGGTGTTATGGAAAAGAAGACACGAGTTTGCATGAGGCATTTTGCCCTTTTAGACAGCACACTGATGGTAGAGATTCTGAATGAAGGTTCGAGATACATATATGAGTTATATTACCAGAAGCAAGCTATATCGAAGCAACTGTACGACTGGCTGCTGAAGAACAACTACGCAGATGCCAACTTGATCGCCAAGTGGAAGAAGCAGGGATACGAAAAGGTACGTGCGTCTTTGGTTTTCTTGAAAACCGGATGGCTATTTTCGATTTCAACTGACACCTCTCGGAACCTAGCTTTGCTGTCTACGATGCATCCAGACGAAGGAGACGAATTTTAATGCCACATGTATCTGCCGAGTTCCGAAAGCACAACTGAAAGAGGATCAGACAATTCAATGTGTGAATTGTGGGTGTCGAGGTTGTGCTAGTAGTGATTAGTCCATGCTGTCACTGCTTGACATTGCAAGGCGTTCGGGTCTGCGGGTAACTTGGGAAAACGGGGTTCTGCTTATTTTCTTCATGCTTATTACATATTGGTAGCAGAATGATGGCCTTTAATACCCTGTGGAGTTATTTCTGGCTCATTGTGAATAAATAATGATTTGGGTTCTAGAAAGAAAAAAGTAAACAGCGGTGAAGAGATAAATGTCCAATTTGCCACAGTTAATGTCATCAAGCTACAGAAACAAACAATAAAGCCAAAAACAAGAACTAGAAAAATCAACCTGACTCATAAACCCATGGCATTGTTCATGTACATCTCAACAGGTGTCGTCAAGGTCATAACAAGGAGGTCGTCTCAAAGATTCAGCAAACTGACAGCAAAGCCAATAAAAGATTCTGGCCCTGTCTCGGTCCAAGAAACCCCGCATCAATTTTAATGAACCAAACACGGCACAAACTCAATCAAAGCAACCATGAGTTTGTTTAAGCTTTATGTTTTTTTTGTAGAAATAATGGCACTGGACAAATTCCAATGCGCTAACCAAGCTGGCCTCTTCCAACTGCAGAGGTTGACCAGGTGCCAAAACAGAGAAAGCCAGAATGGGTAATATAAAAAAGAAAAAAGGGGGAAAAAGGCATCTCAGAAAAGTGATGTATTGTTCCGATGACCAAGGTGTGGCCTACCTCCATGCCCCTTCGATGTAGACGATTCATCTCTGGTGGTTCCACCGATCTTCTGGAACCCTTGGAGAAGATCAACTCCATCAACCTCACCCGGGCTTTCGTCAAAGAGATTGAATGAAAAGAAATCGTCGTTAGTGGCATCGATGAACCGACCAGGATCAGGTAACTTCGATGGGGACTCTGGGAAAGCAAGGCCCTTGGCTTTGTTCGACGACATAGAGGGAGTATTCATTCGACTATTTCCACTCACTGCCGTGATGTCCGCAAGTACATTTCCCGGTGTTCCGATAGAATCTACACGAGTGCGTTGGGCGTGATACTTTTCGGGAGATCCATAAGTCGGCGTAGAGATATTGTTCGCCACAGAGTCCTCAAAAATATCAAAATGTATCTGATAGTTGTCATTTGGCGTGTAAGTTTCATCTTGAATGTTAAATGCTGGACTCCAAGGAAGATCCTCGTCACCCAGCCCCAGACTCTTGATCGGAGAATTGACCATCTGTTGAATCTTTTTGCGGTGGTTTCGTAGATTGGTATTTGGCGATAGAGATGGTGGTGGCTTGGCAGGCTTTTTGAATTTTATCACTGGTGTAAGCGGAGGAGGTAGCATGTTAATGTATTCTCCCCGAATGGGAGAAGAGCCAGCCAAGACCGTTGGCTCCTTCGACGCGCCAGCATGGCTTGGGCTAATGTCATGGGAAGAACTCCGAATCCGTGCGATTTCTTCCTCTGCTCTGCCCCGTTTAATGCGCGGAGGTTCAATGTCTAAGTCTGAGGTTAAAATGTGACCGGCCTTGTTTGGTCTCATTGCTGAGGATTCCAGCGATGAGTAGTAACCACTGTCATTCATGGCCGCAGACTTGCGCTTCCGGGAACGGGGGGCGGCTGCAGAAGATGTGACTGGTCGGGACGGCGTGGGAGGAGTGCCCTGACGTAGAGAGCGTGGAACAACAGGAGGTGACGAATGGATAGCTTGGGGTGGCGAAGAACGCGGAGGTTGAGATTGCACACGGGCGCCATTCGTCCCTTCGTCGTCACTATCTTCCTCAAGAGCTGGGTCAGAGGCAGGCAGTGTGGCATCAGATGATAATTCCTCATTTTTGGCAGCTTTGGGGGCGGGCGGGCAAGCCGGTGGTGGGACCCTCCACATCGCTGTGCCGGGGTTTTGAGAGGAAGCAGCGGACTCTTTTTGAGAACTTGCTGCAGGGAGCGGCGTGCTCGAGAGCGTAGCACGGCGTAGAGGCTTGTCCTTGAGGAATTGCGCTTCCATCCCAGGCTCGATTGCCCAATAGCTCCCTTTCCCCGGGTCGTCCTTCGGTCTTTCTTGCTTGACGAATGCCTTGTTCAAGCTGAGGTTGTGCCTAATGCTGTTCTGCCAGCCGGGGTCGCTCGTACGATAGAACGAAAATGTGTCCGAGATCCATTTGTATATCTGTGAAAGCGTCAAGCGCCGGTTTGGTGCGCGTAAGATCGACATTCCAATCAAGGTTGCATAACTGTATGGAGGCTTTGTGCCATCATCTTCAATGGCAGGCATTTCATGAGGCTCCGGGATAGAGACAACAGGAGCCTCTTCGCGTCTTGGCTTTTTGGTAGATCGATCCTTCAGCGGAGCAGCGTCCATTAGAGTCCTCTTTTGAGCAGCTTTGACCTCGGCAGATGGATCTGGACGGTCTGCAAATCCGTCGTTGATTGGCCCATTGTCAGTACTTCCCTTCTGTGGTTGATCCGAGGTGACGATGGAGCAAGTCGTGGAGAGGGCGGGTTGCTGCGTCGAGGAAGGAGAATTGTATGCAGTGGAGGCAGATTTCTTGGTCGGAGAGTCTGTGGTGAACATTTGGGGAGCGGGGGCTGTAATGGGGACGAAGCCCAGCTTGCCTTGCCCTGAGTGTAGCGAACTTTGTCGACGATGCGCCTTCGTAGGTGATGGTCGATGAGGGCCACTGGATGGCGGATTTAAAACGCAATCTTGAGCAGAAGAGGCATTCTCGACAGGTTGTGGAGGCAGAGGAGAGGGCTGGAGACGAGCGGGCTGTCTTGATGAGGAATCTTTCCGCTCATTGGCCGAAGACACGTTCGAGAGGCTCTGTGCAGCTGACGGGGCACGCGTCGAAGCCATCTTCTAGATGGCTATTCGGGGTATTTGGACAGTCAGACACGAAGATTGAGATATTTGACGCGTGAGTGGGAATTGAGAACCAAGGGTTACGGAGGGGATCTGCCGTGACGATGAACAGTCTTCGAATCCGACCTTCGGTCGGGAGATCGACACCAGCGAGTAGCGAGGGACAAGAAACAGGTTGTCACAGCCAGATCAGGATCACGGAACGTTGAAACGGAAACTCAGGCAACCGCGAAAACGTTAGAGCGAGCTGTAAATGAACGTCAGTCCGTGAAAGGGGACTCGTCCTCGATGACCCAACACCCGATGAAGTCGCTGTGAGAACCAGAGCACACACGGAATTGGCGAAGTGACCGTAGACACAAGGCACAGACAAAGCGCATCGAGTGCGGAACTCAGGCGCACGGGGAAGGTAGGTCTCTGGGGGCAAGCCAAGGTACGGGGAAAGAGACCGTTGACAGTGGAAGCAACTTGAAACAAAGAGTCGACATCCAAGAAAGGAGGAAGATGAGAGCAATGGGAAAGGCGGTCGAACAGGAAAGATGAGAGATGGAGAAGAGGGGGGGGGGGGGGGGGGGGGGGGGGGGGGAGGAAAGGGAGGGATGAGATGAACTGTGATGAGGAGCGTCTTGTCTGACACTGCCTTTCCCTGCGCGCGCTCCGCTCTTGCAGTCGCACTGTGTGTCTGCTCTGACGTATCACCCCAAGCCAGGTACGTAGTACTCGGTGGTCCAAGGAAGAGGGTCTAGGAAGTTGAAGACCAGTGCAGGAATGGGGCGCATAGGATCTCAGAACGATGATGATGATGATGCCAATAATGCTCGATGGGAGACGGGACTGGGGCTCCCAAGGGAGGGCGAGGAGCGCCCCGTCGGGAGATCTTGGGACGTGGCGCGGCGATCGTATGGTATTGGTCACGTCACGGACGCGTCGAGGACGCGTCTTTCCGCGGCGATTACGTACCGTAACAGTGATTGGTTTCAGGCGCGGAGCGGTTTACCGCCTTACTCCATGGCACCTGGAGTGTCTCCGCCGCCGTACACTGTAGGACCGCCCCCATCCAATCATCATCCATTTGTCGACACACGATCCTGCGGAAAGTGCAGTCTCTGACTGCACCATGTATCGAAAAGTCCCAACACACCATCGACGGGATAAAGCTCAATCCGCTCTCCGCTGCCCTCTAAGCCCCTCTTACGGTCCGGTTACGGAGTACAAGTACAGAAGGGCAGGGGCTGCATCCATGATCCGCTTCCAGCTGGGGACAGTGCAGTGTTGAGGCGCTGTTACCCACTTCCGCACTTAGGCAGTACTTACAACTCGAGCGCCTTACTGCGACCACCACCTAATCTCCTGACGCACTACATACATACATACCTTAGTCTTTCCAGTGCGGGCGGCGGTCCCCGTGCCTCTCCCACGGTTCCTCTCCCTCTCCGATTAGCGACATGAGTCCGGTGTAGCGCCGGCTCCAGTCGCTCGACTTACATGGAGCTTCCCATTCCCTGCAGCACATATCCTTTGCACTCTACTCCAGGCCATTGGCTGTCATCTCTTTTTTGCTTGATAGACTCGATCGGAGCTGGAAACCCGCGCCTGTATGTACTACACCATGTGTGCGTCATATATACCTCCTTTATGCCGCTCGGTTGTTTTGTATCCACTTGTCTATGGCTATATTCATGTCTATGGCTATATGTCAAGAGTTATATATACATCAAGAATTTTTATCCCTGTACTCCTCAGCGAACTGTTGACTGGACAGAACACACCTGTCTAAAACGGAGCTCGGAGTAGAAATTAAAATGAAAAGGATGGACATCGGGCCACCAATCACGCCTCCAACATAATGACATCTAACGTCCACGTTGCACAAATGAAAGTGAATGTGCAGATAAAAAACGCCGATTCCATGTAACGCACCACAATGCACCTAGCCAGCCAAATGAGTACAATACTGAGCAAAGGTTGCGCAACCTTCTTTGCAGCGGTGAGGTCCGGAGAATCATGTCGTATCTCCCCTTGAGAAGACTTTGCCTTGAACGTGCGCCAGGCTGCCACTAAAGACCCGCAGGAGACTGGACGCCCTGCAAAGGGGTACATGTTGCTTCCCAAGAAGAGACCATCCTGTCTTCTATTCGACTGTCACAGACAGTGAAGGGACGGTCACGAAAAAAGGAATGGCTGCGACTAGTCCAAGAAAGTGAACATACTCGTATGGAGAATATTTAACGCTCGATCTGCGTCCCTCTCTTCGATGACACATGAGATGTTAATCTCGCTTGCGCCTTGAATACAAAACAGTAAGTCGCTATTCAAGACACAGAAGACAGCAACTACAGTGGTCCTCTCACCTTGCGAGATCATTTCTATATTGACGTTGTTTTCACCCAGGGTTGAGAACATTCGTCCAGCAACACCTACCATGTTCTTCATTTGCTTCCCCACAAGGCTCAGAATCGCCATGTCCGGGATGATGTCGACTGTACCGTATTTCCTCAGGTCCTGTATTGCTCCTCGTAGGTCTTCGTCAATGATCTGATACTCGTCGCGACCAACCCCATTCAGCAGCGGCATTTCCGAGTGGAGAGCCATAGAAACATGAACTTCGCTGGTGGAGATCAAGTCAATGGACAGACGCCACCGGTCAAGGACAGAGAATATCCCGGCAAAGAAGCCATGCGATAAAGAGCGCTTGTTAGAATGGACGTTTATCACGAGGATCTTGTGTTTGATGGTCACCGCAGTAGGTCTCTTAGGGCCTTGAAGTTGAGAGACACCACTGGAGTTCCTTGTACGGAGAAGCCTTGGATCATGCCCGGGAGTGGTCTTCTCGAGCTCAGAATGCGAATCAGGAAATATCACAGTGCCATTTCCCTTTGGATTCATCACATTTTTTATCCGGATCGGAATTCTCGCCCGAATAACTTGCTCCATTGTGAACGGATGTATCACTTCTGAGCCGTAGAAAGTCAGTTCAGCCGCTTCGGCTGGTGTTATTGCTGGCAGCAGACGAGCCGTAGGGACTTTTCGGGGGTCTGCCGTGAAAATCCCGTCGACTTCTTTCCAGACCTGCAACTCCTTTGCACGAACTCCAACCGCAACGAGAGCGGCGCAGAGATCTGTATAGCCACGACCGATCTTGTCTAGCAACCCTCCTGGTACGGGACCGAAGTACCCGGTCACGACCGGCACTCCGGAGTCGCAGGCCTTGATCTTCCTACCTAGGGCCGCCGCAAGGTGGTCATAGAATTCTTGATCGAGGCCTTGACTGCCGACAGAAAAATCGATAATATCAGACAAATCCACATACTGAGAATCCACCCCTCGGTCCTGAAGCAGCACGGCCATGAGGCGACAGCTCAACTTCTCCCCGGTGCTAATTACTTTGTCCACACATCGTGCGCTGATTTCCCCGAGGGTCTGCGCGGCCTCTAGCACCTTGAGGACATGGGCGCACTCATGATTGATCTCCTCAATCAGTCGATATCTTAGCTCGGGAGACCTCACCAGCTGCTCAGCAGCCTGGACATGTTCAAGCCGGACGGCCTCCACCAAAGACCTGTATTCCTGCGATTCTGCATTCTCTGCGTCCCGTGCAGCGCGCAGTAGACTGGTATGGGAAACATTGTTAGATAGTTTCCGGGGTGCAAACGGACCTGACATGCAGGCCGCGACACGGACATGACTCACCGGGTTGTAGTCCCCTCGGCTTTTGAGGAGCTGCTTCTTGCAGAACAAACAATTGCGACTCTGTGTTCAGAAAGGCTGGGCCTAGATACGGCGCAAAAATATCAGCATGGATAGTCATGAGAGGACAAAACCGGTGAGTATGCAGTGGCGCATACAGGACCACTTGATCGACGATGTTGAGTGCGAACTTGCCCACACTGGTCCCGCCAAACTTCTGGACCACCCAATGACTGTCCGGACACATTAAGTTGCCATTGGGCGCAGGCGGGGGGCAGTTCGGATCCAGCTGGGAATGAGAATTCATGCCGGCCAGGACAAAATCGAAGGTACAGGGAGCGTGCTTGTGGGTGTGCCTTGTTTGCCAGATTGCAGAGCAGCAGAGGCCGCGGCGGGTTATGTGCTGCGGGAACTTGCGAAAGCGGAGCACGCAGTCGCAGTGATATGACTCGGAGCAGCAACTTTTTTTCTGCCGCGGGACCGTCTCGGAGGCTGACCGGAGCTGCGTGGAAGAGGTTGACCGCCCGGGCACCCGCCCACGCTCGTCCTGCGATTGTTATCACGATCATTATTTTTGCTGTCCTTCAGTCTTACAAGTCGTCTACCTCCCTCGGGCCTCTCTCTTCCAGAACCGGAGCCCGTGCGCTCCCGCGAAAGCATGAGATCAGCCGCCGTGGTATGTGCCGGGAACCTCTCGCTCATGATGCCCACGGCGTTCCATGCAGTAACAAACCTAGAAATACTAACAGATCCCACCATGTCCTAGGCGGATGGATGGCAAGTAGTCGACTTCTTCTGTACGTACGTCACGCAGGATAATCGGTCGATAGGGCCCACTACGGTGCTCTGCCTGTGGGTCCTTGAACGCTGCCATCTCCGTCCAATATTATTATCGATTAGGTATCTATATTCACTAGCTAAGGGGTATCAAGTAAAGAAGTAACCGGCATAGGAAGTGTACGCCTACCCTACGGACCGTTACCATTATTATTGTACGGACACTACTATTTTTACCGCGTAGTCGAGGGCAGGTGGAGGCGCTAAATCTGGATCCAATAGGATCACACAGTCGAGACAAACAAGCTCCAGAATGACCCTCCCGTCCACCTCCCAGTTCTCTTCCATATCCCACGTCTAGCAGCCGCCGTCCGTCTTTTTTTTGTTTTCTTGTATTCCATATTCTTGCACTACCGCAGTTTCATCCATTTCAACATTGTGCTGTGGCAAAACAAAATACTGGAAGGTTTCTCGATCCCGCGCAGGTTTGATACCGGCCCAGATGTGGTCACCAAAAAATCGTGACAGCTGGCACTTGAGCAGTGATCCAGAGAAACGTTGATAGCCTGTGTGTGATTGTTTTATGACCAAGTCCTGCTGTGACAACGGACCTTCGGATCGCCTCCGCCTGCTGCTTCGCGACAATCAGGTAAAGGTGCTATGGATCACGCAGTAGCCGAGATCCCGTGTCCTTTCTGCGACTTCTCTGATCTCGATAGCTCCTTTCTTGCTCAGCATGTTGAGTTTTGTCACCCTGAAAATGGATCCTCGCCGTCTGTCGCAGAGCGAGACAGTTACACTCTCCAGTCGGATAAGGAAGCCACCAACAACACGAAGCCTCCTTGCTCGGGTAGCCACCGAGGACAGCTAGACGACTATGTGAACTGCCCGCATGGCTGTGGGGAACAAGTCACAAGCGTCGAACTATCAAATCATCTAGATTTCCATGTCGCGGAGGGTATGGCACTTGAAGACTCCGGGATGGTCGAGTCCGAGGCGCATTCTTTGGATGCCGACTGCTCCTTGTGGAGTACCGAGGGTCATTTCAATACGCCCGTACACAACCGCAATCCGGTTTCTAAGACGAAGGCTTCGCGGATGTCACACAAGGGGCAAAGTGGTGAGAGCTTCTTTTCTGATACTCCGGGTTCGACAGGTCCCGGTGCAAGACTTGCAGCTGCGAATGCAACCGATGGAGGCATAAAGAGGCTTGGGGTACCAACCAATATGTTGTGTTTTCGATATTCCTCCGCTGACCCTTTACCTAGCGTGCGGAACTTGGTCCTTACGCCAACGAGAAGCAGATGCCGTCGTGGCTTCGGAGAATGCTTGAGAGTGGCGCGAAAGTGACTCGATCCAACCGGATTGGCCCCAATGGAACGTTAGTAAGACAGGAGGTCGTTGAAAACGAGACCTCTGACGTTATTCCGGTTCTTACCCAGTTATGCCAGCAAGACAAGTCTGTTCAACGCGCTTTCTTCTGCAGTCCCAAGGTCCGCCACGTTTTCAAAATGTCAAGGGAGGGCGGGTTTTGCGGCTACAGAAACATCCAAATGCTCATCTCGTACATTCAAGATTCGCGTGCAACCGGACATGAGAATTTTCCGGGAGCGTTACCCTCAATTCTCAAGCTGCAGGATATGATTGAAAAGGCATGGGATATGGGTTTTAACAGCACTGGAAGGATTGAAACTGGTGGTATTAGGGGTACAAGGAAGTATATTGGTACCCCTGAGGTGAGTCAAAACGTGGTCGAAGTAGTTATTAACGTCCGTCTAATGTCCAGTAGGCCCAGGCTCTCTTTCTGAGCCTTGGTATACGGTGCGTTACGAATACGTCCTATTGGGAACAAATCTGACATCTACGATGTAGGTGCGAAGCCAACGCTTTCAGCGAAACGAAAGAGATGCGCGCTCATGACGCCTTATTCGCGGATGTGGCCGAGTATTTCCGGCGAGCATGTTCTTTAGAAGGAGATGAGAAAGTTTTCAAAACGGACTTGCCGCCAATATATCTCCAACACCAAGGTATGATCTTCTGTATTTTCTTGAGCGATGCTTGAATAACTGATTTAAACTGTATTAGGTCACTCCCTAACGGTTATTGGTTTTGAAGTGCGGAAAAATGGCAGCGCAAATCTGCTCGTGTTTGATCCAATGTTCAAGACGTCGCCTGCGATACAGAGATTAATTGGCACTGCCGTTAAAACATCCGATCCAACTCGACTAATGAAGGCATATCGAAAAGGGGCAGCTTATTTGCAGAAATATAAGGACTTTGAGATTCTCAAGTAGGACATTCAGCAACCCCCCCCCCTTTCCGACCTTCTTTTCCCCCTTCACAATCTATGCGGTCTCTGACAATGACAGATTGCTCAAATGAATATCTTATCTCAATAAGAGAGAGCTGCTACAAAAATCCAACTAGCCATCATTCTAATTCACCGTCTATGGCGAATGGACTAATCTCTTTTTCCACATCATGCTCATGTACGATACATCATTTAGCTGCAAGGTTTGTGTTTCATGGGTTAAGGTCTGGTTCAGGAACTCTGGTTTACTGCCCTATCGATGCCACTTTGGAAGCCTGCGCTGGCAGTGTAATCCAAACGCTCTGTCCGAGTTTCCGGCAATCAACAGTTATGGAACATCCAAAAAAAGCCTGCAATTTTTAGTTCTATGAATATTTCATGAAAGGGGGTCACACTAATCTGATCTTTTAAATATGTATGGAATCTGTAGAACGCCATTTACTAGAAACCACAAAGGATGGAGAATATCTTGAAGCTGATAGTTACGGCTAAAATCACTATATCTTCATATATATGTATCACGTACCTCGTATATGTCTCGGTAATATGGAGTTTGAGGTCTCAAACGGCTCGACCTTTATGTACAGGGATTTTGGTAGCGTCTCAAACCGAGACGTTTACGGATAGCCATCAAGCTCCACTTGATCTTTACCTTCCTGGATTCCATTAATATTTTAACCAGTTAGCTCTATCATTTAACAAAAATTTGCATGTATGATGTCGTTGAACGCGATGTCTGGGAACTGCGACATTGATCATGTTGTCTACGAAGGCGGTCTAGTTGTCGGTGAGGAGACTGGAAAAAGTTTGCGGGATGATATCGACTATGGAGTGCCCAGATGCCGTCGGTCTAGGGCTTCTGCTCACTTCCGGGTCTGCTCCGTAGCTCTTTTTTTGGATTAACTCTCCAGCTTTAGCGCTCTCCAAGAAAAATTTCCCTCAATCATAAAACGTGGATAGCAGCACGCTATAAGGCCCAGATACGGCAGGGACTGCGTTTGAACCCAACCAGTTTGGTTTCTTCTCGGGACGTTATGAGAACATCCCCGAACGTGATTATTACCGGCACTCCCGGCGTGGGGAAAACTGTCCACTGCGAGCAACTCGCACAGGAAACTGGCTTACGGCACCTGTCCATAAATCAGGTCGCGAAAGATAGAGGTTGCTATGAGGGATTCGATCAGGAGCGGGACAGTTGGATCGTTGACGAGGATAAGGTATGCCCGCGTCTCTTTTCGCATACTGCGCCTGAAGTCCAGAAGTGAATGAAAGGGGCATTCTTTCTTTCCTTACATGTATAGTCAATTGACATTCCTTTACTTTACATGTATTCCCAGTTAGAACGTGTTTTTACTTACATCAAACTGCAGTTGTTAGATGCGATTGAGGACGAGGTGGTCCAAGGCGGGTACCTTATCGACTGGCATGCGTGCGATTTGTTCCCCAAGTCCTGGATCGATCTCGTCGTTGTCCTGCGATGCCCTTCTACATCCATTCTTTACGACCGGCTGTTTGCAAGGTATTCTCCAGAGAACTTCGGAATTTTAACGCGTTCTGACCCTGGACCCACTGCAGAGGATATAGTGAAGCAAAGCTACAAGAGAACCTGGATGCCGAAATATTTGGAATTCTACTGGAAGAGGCCAGAGAAGCTTATGACGAAGAGATTGTGGTTGAGCTAACGAGTGAAAAGGATGATGATATAGAGAGCAACTGTGCCAGGATCGTAGCTTGGATAGAAGCATGGAAAAATTCGCGGGCAAAAAAATGTTGATCGAGTCTTTCCGAATGTCGACTGTTCAAATATGCATTTCAATTCTCGATCAAAAGTCAGGTGTTCGTCTCAGCTAGCCATTGCTTCAGCTTCAGCAAGGCCTTGTAGCGATGAGAAACTTGATTCTGGTTGACACAATTCAGTTAGCATAGAACAGCATGATCTCAAGCCTTAGACTCTACCTTCTCTTGCTTGTCCATCTCTGCATACGTTCTACCTTCGTATTCGAAGATTGGGTCCCACCCTGATGCATCCTAGTAAGTTCCAAGGGCTTCCCTTGACCAATTTGAAGGACATATCACGTACCGAAATTATTTGGGCCGCGTGCGGGTACGATGCGGCCCTACGACAAGCACTTTTAGACTGCTGGTCTCTCACTCACGATTAGTTATTGCCTACCTTTGTCCTGCCTTGAAACAGGACAGGCTCTGCACCGGGTCCACTGGAGAACGCAAATGTACACACAGCTTCCGCGCTCTTATCTTCATAGGGATCGAGCATCTTGTTCAGGCCCTCGTGGCCAAGTGCTTCAAGAAACCATTTGCTCGCTTGGTGTCAGCTCATCAGCAATCGAGATATATCCAAAGGGCTTTACATATACGGGCCTGGAAGGCCTTTCAAAGCAGTAAACTCAAGGGCAGTATCTTCTGTCAACACTGGCCCACCTATCTAGATCAAGTTCATGCTGTATGTAAGCTTTCATATTTCCAACTGACACTAATCAAGGATGATGTCGGTAGTTTGACGGAGGGGATTGCATATCCACGTCCGCTGATAACTTACTTCTTCCGCTGCACGCCGACATTTCTCTCGTGCGATTTCCTCTGGTGTTCCCTGGATCTCTGGGACGTCGATTACTCTGTTCTGAACCTCAACGATATTGCCAAGAATAGCTTTGACCTCTGCCAATTTGTTCTTGTTCCCAGTGATGAAATTCAGAGTCTTCATAGTGAACAAACCCTTATTTATGGATAAACGAGTTAAAAGATATCAGGTAGAACAAGTAATATGAATTTAGGTAGGCACTTAGATAGATGCCACTTCAAATTTCATGCTCGAAGAGTCGAAGTACACAGTAGTAGGTCAGATTTCGACTGTGAAGACCCTCTGCTCTCGACAATTTTGCACTAGTTGACTCCGACCTTAGCCTTTAGGTTCCACAATGGCAAGGGTCCGGAGTCAATCGAATAGACTAACTGAGCAGAGAAAAGTTTTTACAGTAGTGGGTCAGAGGCGGGCTTGGACTTGAGCCGCATTCAAACCAATCGCTCACGAGACAGACAGCAAATACTCCATACATGACGCTTGCATAATGTCTTGGTATTCTACACAGTGCTTGATGACGCTGGTTAGTTTAGTGGACGTATGGTTCCAGGCGTAGCGGTTTACAAAAATGATCATAACATCTGATCGAACTCTACGTACGTGGGCAAGAGGACTGCCATGGCAATAGGGATATTATTTCCAGACAAATGAAGTTGACGAGCCGGCTATGTTGTTTCTTACTCAGCAACAATCACTCCAGAAAAGTCTCCCATAGAAAATATGAAACGAGTCATTCGAATATTAAATAGATGGTAAGGGAACACCTTTCCCTGGCTAGCATTTAGACAAGAATGCAAAGAGATATAGACGATGTCTTCCCGCCAGCATATTATGTCTCTTCGTGCCCAACGTCGCATGTAGATGTAAAAATAGTTAAAAAGGGGGCCAGTGGTAAACCGCAATACTCGTCATCACGGTCGCATGTAGTTCACAAAGAGCCAAAGACGGCAAGTCTGGTGTATATTCTCATTCAGCTCCAAGTGCGCCATTTTCCGCCATGTCAAGTTTCTCCTGCTGAGCCATTGCTTGAGCAGACACGATTTCAGCGAGTCGTTTCAACCGCGGTGTTTGAAGCCCTGTTTTGAACATTAGTACGATTTACAAATCGTACATCGTAGACAATACTCACATGATGGTGTGTATGTCTCCAAGGCGGTGATCACGCGCGGTTCAGCGATTTCATACGGTCCACTGTCCTCCAAATCGACAGCATTCAAGAGAAGCGCATCACTCTTTTCACTGACACGGGATGCCACGGCTTTCATAATCTCACCATTGATGGGCTGTTCATAATCTGCCACCAAGTACTGGTTCAGAAGCTTCTGAATCTGATTCGGAGAGAGCCTGCAGGATTATTGTCAATCCCCCTAAGTCCAAGAATAACCGGCCAGAATTAGCAACGACTTACATCCAACATATGTCTTGGATAATCTCGATATCATTCAGGGTCGCCTTTTTGAGCTGAAGAAGCTTTGTCGCTTGCTGTGTCCTAGTTAGCATCACGCGTCAATTGATCTCTTGGAAAGAAATGTTTTACCATCAAATGCTCAAGCTGTAGAGTTCCTTCGGGCATATCATGGCTCTTGCACCATTCTTCGATCCGAGTTATGTTGTAGTTGATCTGAAGACCACGCTTCCAAGACAAGAAATTCCTTCGCATGAGAAGATCATTGAAAGCAGTGACACCAACCAAACGAAGAAGCTCAGTAATAGTCTGTGTGATAATGGAATCCTCAAGGTAATACGCCTTCATGGCCTTGTAGATGCTGTTTAGAAGACTGAGAAGGTTATCCATACTGTATGCTGGCGTGTTATTTGAAGGAAGCAGCTTTCCAAGGAAGCGATTAGATTCGTTGGTAACAAAACCTGGGAGGGACTGCGACTCAATGATAGCGGGTACTATCATCTTGTAAAGCTTTTTCTTTAAAACCTTCATCCAAGTATGATAGATGTTGAATTCCAAGCTTTCCAAGTCATGTTTTACGATTTCCAAGAGCCGATCGTATTCGTAGTTGTCAGTCTTCTGCGCCTCATACCAATCTTCTGCCAAGAAGACAAAAGATAACATCTCGTGCACATTCGAAAGCCAGAAAGCACCGGGATTTATAGCATCATCGCCTTCGTGTTGCATGACTTCTTGTTGAATGGATTGCATGACGTTGGCGAGGAAACGCTCTGATTCTTTGACGAAACCGTTGTTCCACATTTCAGAGGTAACGAGGTTGATGAGATATGCGGGGAACAAAACCTCCTTTTCGGTCGGTGGAGGATTAGAACTGGGAAGCGGAATTTTGAGATTGCGGATAAGACCCATTGTAACCTCCTCATTCAGTGCATCTTCTTCGGACAACAGACTCTCCAGCTCTGCTTCAATAGAGTCAAAGGCCGGTGAGAATGTAGAACCAGAGAAGGTTTGACGACTCGTGGTAGAACCTGGAATGGCCATGGATACAGGTCTAGGGTTGTAGGCACCGCTAAAGCGATCGGTTTCAATTCTTTCAGCGCCAGCGCTGCGTCTCTTCGGCTTGGACTTCTTTGAAGAAACTAGGTTAATCAGACCACCGGTAGGAGGCTGTGCAGAATTGCCATTCTTTGACTCTCCATTCGCGCCATTTACCAGCACAGATCTTTTGGCGATCTCCAATTGCTCTTGAAGGTCAGCAATCTGCTGACGAAGGGAAGCCTTATCATTTTCGTGGTCGGAGTTTATCTGCTTTAGCTTCTCCAACTCAAGATTCGCCAAGCGAATTGACTCTCGCGATATCTTCTCCTCTTCCTGAAGGCGTTTGATGGTCCCGAGGGCATCTGAGTGATTCTGCTGTAGCTTGATCATTTCTTCTTCCATGGCCGTAAGTCGAGCGGCCGTAATACCGGCTTGATTGGCTTCGGCTTGAAGTTCCCTGGCGCGGGTCTCTAGAGCATTATGCCGACTTCTCCAGGACTTCAACTGGCTCTCATAATTTTCAAGCTGCGAGAGCAGAGCTTTGTTCTCACGTTTCAACGCTCCAAGTGACTGAGTTAACTCTACAACCTTGTTTTCAAGCTTGTAGGAGATCTCCTTGAGGTCCCTGGCTTCTTCGCGCAGCTTCTTGTACTGTCTTCGAGCTTTCTTGCCCCTCCAAAGACTCTGGACAATAATAACATTCCGGCGATACTGCCTCCAGGCACGCAATTGCCGCCATCTGCGGAACGCACGCTGTATAGTTTTTGCCGCATTTCTAACGATAGTGTCCATGATGTTTCGTCGGCAGAGGTACCCTTTCGCAACTGATTCGAAGAGAATTAAATTGCTCCGAATCTCGTTGTACCGCTTCCTTTCCTTCTGTCCTCTCCATACCCTCTGTATAGTAGTAGCTGCCTTGACCTGGCGCGCTTCGTCGGCGTGCTGTCTCGCCAAGAAGCCCCGGATCAGAGCCTGAAAAGTAAGAATGGAGTCACGAGCTTCAAGATACTTTCTCCGATAGTATTTGCATTTCAGATTCTTTTGAATCAAGATTGCACATTCATTCAACCTCGACGTTCGAAGATTCTCGAGGAAAGCAAGCATACCTGCCCGGAAGAATATCTTCGTGAGACCAAGCTGGTACTTGTCCCGTTTCTGGTGGCTAGCGTCCCCCAAAGCTTTCCGCAGAATGGCGTGACACATTTCTTTAATCTCAGAAGTCCATTGTGACGAATGGCAGAGCATGTAATACCGGAGAGCAAACTCCTCATAGGTCCAGCGAGTGGGATAACCAGCTGTACTGATTCTTACCGTTTCAAGCACACCGCAAGCTCTCAACTGACTCAGAACCATTGGCCCTTCGAACTTCCAAGGCTCCTTGGCTTCATTGGGCTTAATGCAACGAATGTAGTGTACATCTGTGGAATTAATTGTATTCATAAGTTCAATGAGAGATGATTTGAAAATCCCTCCCAGAGTTGGCTTGCGGTTTACAGCCACGCCGATTCTGCGTCCTGGGGCTGTCACCGGCTTGGATGAGGTCGCAGCGGAATCCTTTTCGCGAATGGCAGCAGCAGCATCAAGAACCTCTTTCACAAAAGGATTTGATGAATTTTTGAGGATTTCCATATGTTCATCTGGGACTGTATCCCTGTTCTTCTCGATAAATCCCTCGGATTCATACGTGACCTCGACCGCGTAGTGACAAATAGTAAATGCCGATTTGCCAAACCGAGGCTTCTTATAAAACTTTTGCTTATCCCCAGCAAAGTTATGATGAAGCTTGGTAACAAACTGGTCATCAGAGCCCATAGGCAGACGAGATTCTTCGTCCAAGAGAGATAAAATCCCGAGCTTGCCCTCAATCAAGTCGATACAAGGCTGATTGTCCGAGAATTCGATGAATGTCCAGTCTATCTGTTCTCGTATATATTCTTCTTGCTCGAGCTTAAAGACGTGCTGGTTGAATTCCTGTTGCAATTTTTCATTTGCATAGTTGATGCAGAACTGTTCAAATGAGTTCTTCGCGAAGTGTTCGAAACCGTAAATATCGAGGACACCGATGAATGATTTCACCCTGCTTAGTACCTCCTCGGATGCCAGACCGCGGTTGATTTTATCCACAAGCCAATCAAACAAACTGGAGTAAATAAATTTCGCAACCGAGTCTCGCACGACGATCGCCTGCTGCTGCGTCAGGTTAGAAGTGATCTTCTCACCCCTTGTTATCAGTTGCTTCTTGACTATCCACTTCGCGAATTCATTGACGTCGATTCCAAGCATATCACACGCCCGGACAAGTGAAGGTTCCGTCGGCGACAGAGAAGAGTCAGTACGAGTGGCAGTGATCTTGACATTTCCCAGGTGCAGCAAAGCAGCCAGAACCCGGAAGATATCAGCCTGGGTTTTCTCAGAGACACCAATGGTCGTAAGAGACTTCCGAGTGGCATCGAATTCAGCTTTGTCATCGACACCGTCGATAGTTGGAGTATTACCCTGATTCAGGTAGTCGAACTCCTCCACTGACAAGAGGCCGAGCTCTTGTTTCTCCGATTCCGTTGCACCGGCCACTAGTTGATAGAATATATGGTAATTACGCTCCTTGAGAGGTTGGAATACCAATCTCGATCGTTCCAACAGGTATGTCCTGATCTTTGCGCCAATGATGTTTGTCTTAGCATCAAACATAATCTCAATGTATTTCCCGAACCGGGACGAGTTGTCGTTGCGCGTCGTCTTCGCATTCCCAAAGGCCTCCATTACCGGATTAGTGGCCAAGATTTGTTCCTCGGTCTCACTGATAGCGTCCGCTCTACCAGTGGTATACTTGCCGGGTTGGTCCGGAGACCCTCGAGTCGCGAAGTAACGCATTATGTATTTGGCACTAACAGTTTTCCCAGCACCTGATTCTCCAGACACTACAATTGTCTGGTTCTTCCCGTCTCGTAACATGTCCCTATAGCGTTCTCGTCAGCATGTTCCAGACGCCAGAATCGGTACACGAGTCTTACGCAAAGGCTTCTTCCGCAATAGCGAATAGATGTGGTGCCTGTGAGGCTCGCTGTTTGCCCGCATAGACTTGGACCATCTGCGGGACATACAAAGAGTCTACTCGAGCGAAAGGATTAGTTGCAATAAGAACGATACCACTGTACGTATAGATCTCCTTTTGAGCATAGCGGAGTTTGATCGCTTGCAGGACTTCAAGACGGTCAGAAACGGAATTTTTATAGCCTTCATCCACGGGAAGTCTCACCAGCTGGTTCATTCAAATGAGATAAATTGGTCAGGTCTTCACTTGCTTCGAGCATAGCAGGGTTCATCAAAGGTGGTAGGTTAGGGTTATTATCAATCTGCAGCTCAGCCTGCGTGGTTTCGATAGTTTTTGTCTGCCGGTAAGCAGCTCGGTCAGCTCACAGCGCGCCATGACAGAAAGACAAGATCTTAAGATCCCACGGAGAACATTGTCGAACCTCCCCATTTTCGAGTAGAAAGACCAGCTTCACATTATCGCCATCTACTATCTTCTCCTTAACCTCTGAAGCAATCCATCCCTCAGTTGGGTCGGGCTGCCACGCCCTGGTCCCGACCTCGTAGCTGTTAGCCATCGAGTTTCCTCGGTTTACGTAGCTGATGTTCACGGTTCAGCGGGAGTCAAAACGGTAAAATGCTTGCAGACGCTCGGAACGGTCAGGATTGCATGTGTGAATGTTGGATCTGGCATTTAGAGGTAGGACAAAAGTAGAACTGGAGATTCAATGTTGAGGGCGGTGAAGGATAGTGCTTTAGTGTTGTCCAGTATCTATCCCCTGTCCTAAGGTTTAGAAGGAAGTCTGGTCTTTCTAGAGGCTGGGCGAAATGCTGGACTAAAGCTGGCCAATTATTAGCGAGCCGCAACCCCTGAGAAACTTAAGAGCCGCATCAACCGCCGAGCTCGGACGAGGAACCACAACGACTTAAAAGACTTGCACAACATACTGCATGCGCTTTCCTCTCTTGTCTTTCTGGAGACCTACGTATTATATCAGTATCTCTTAACCTGCATAGCCTTGATCGTTGTGTTTTGGAATGCTTTGATCCCCCTCGTCTGGTCTCCGCATATGATGTCCCATAGTACTCCGTACATAGTATATACATGTACGTGGCAGCTGGCTGATGCCCAACGGACAAGCCAGCACACCCTCAACCAGGACCTAAACTATCTAGTTCGAGAAAATCAGAAACGTCATTAATTTTAGCCATCATAATCAACATGAAGTCCAAAACTCAATCTTCATGCTGTGCAACGTCTAGAGTATGCCTAGCCATCGGAGTCCCGTTCCAGCCACGGCATCTACATAGTCCTAGTGACTGAACGAGCAGGTAGATAGGATTCGGAGATTCATTTGCTGCAGAGACTCGGGTTCATCAAAAAATCTTCCAGAAACAATGTAAGAACCAACTAGGGGTCCTCACTGCTTAACATGAAGCTATAGGATAGTTTCCAAGAACCTCTAGCAACTTGCCACTTGCAAAATGCTGGGACGCTGGGCCCATCAAGCATAGGAAGCCGAATTCAGATTCTCAGGTGTTGCTCGTCTCTAACATAGGCAAGATAGGTGGACGATAGATACATAAGGACTAAAGAAAAGTATATTCCCGACACACCGCCAGCATTCAGGGAAAAGATTGAAGTCCTAGTCCTTTCTGCAGATAACTCGGCCTAAGCCGACGTTTTCCCAGGAAGAAGTAGAACAACCGTACGTTCCTCGACGATCTGGAGAAGATGATAGGACGCGTATTACACACATTATGCACAAAGCTTAGTAACGTAAGGAAGAAAAAGACGGATAGCAATCTCATCAGTGGCGAAATTCCAAGCAGATGCAATGTGTAGGGAAATTGCATCCTTGTTGCCTTCAGTTGAAGTTCTAGTGGAGTTCGCTTGGCTAGCAAACAAATTGCCAATCAGCTTTGTTTGCATTCAGCAGCTTCTTTTTTCGGCTTTGAAGTGCCATCCTAGTTAATGACCAGCAGTCAGCGGATAGGTCAAGTATAACGACCTTGGTCAACATACCTCTTCATCAGACTCATCATCAACATCACCGTCCGACTTCCTGTCATCATCTTCCTCCTCCTCGTCATCATCATCATCATCATCATCGCCTTCAAATTCATCGTGGTCATCCTCATCCCTGAATTCCTCGTACTGTAGAGCCTCGCCAGTGAACCAGTCGATCGCTCTGGGAATAAGTTTCTCTTTGATGTCTTCGCCGAGCTGGTAATCGAGTTCCAATCGCTCCTCAATGTCGGAGGCAACGGTTTCGTCATCGTCGGTTGGGGCTTTTGGAGGCGAAAAGAAGTTGAAGAAGGATTCGGTGGGCACGGTTATCTTGACAACACGAGTCTGTTTCGTATCTGAAGACACAACTAGGTTAGTTGAAGGTATTCAAAGGACAATGGCGAAAACTCACTCTTATTCCTCTGCTTTTTGCTCTCCACTCGGACAGTAAGATCTTTATCGGCCTTCCAGTCGATCTTGCAACCCTCAGCATGATCATAAATAAAATCCCCGCCATATCCAGTCTCCTCTCGGTAGAAATAGGTCTTGGTGAGGGTCTTGTTTGTGAAAAACTCGTTCTCGGAAAATTCGAAAATGAGACGAAACCCTGGCCGGTCAAGGTACTCCATACGGACATCGACGAGATGCTTAAGCGCCTCCTCGTCTCGATCAGTGATCATCTCCGCAAGAGAAACTTGGTTTTTCATTGCGGACAGCCAAAACTCGGGAATTCCGGCCACTACCGGCTCGGCAGCCTCTTCCTTCTTGGATTCATCTTCGGCCTCCTTGACATCTTCATCTTCACCATCGCCCTTACCCGCTTCAACCTCTTCGTCGGTCGGTTCCGCGGTTCCATTGACGATTGCAGCTCGTCTCTGATAGAGGGGTGTGAATTTTGCAAAGTACTTCTTCTCAAGCTGTAGAACCTCTTCCTGAAACTCGGCCTCAAGCTTCGCATGTTCTTTCTGAATACCTTTTAGACCAGCAACACGGCGGCGAACAGGTGCCGGAAGCGACTCGATGTAGCCCGACGAGCGGCCCACAAGGGAGCCCAGCTTGCCTTGGATCATAGAGACGAGGCCGGGATTCCTCGCCAAAATCGAGGCGGCTGCTGCATGATCCAGGTTCTCTGTGATAAAGATGTCAGTTGATCAAGTAGTGGCAAACGACTATTGCAGCTGTGCGGTGGTCGAGCAAGACTCACCCTCTTTGATGCTGGCAACTCCAGGCTGTTGAGCACGGGATGAGATAGGAGCGTTATTCGCAGGCGTGTTCTGAGGGGTTCTGTAAAAGGCGTAAATCAGTAATCACATCACCTTACTCGTGCACAAATCGCAGACATAACGGATGAGGTAACCCGCTCAGTCGCAATAGTATGAGGGGTAGCTAGGAAAGGACGGCACTTACGGAGCAACCGGGAACTCGGCCTTCTTATTCCTGATGGGCTCTGACATGGCGAAGAGTTTGGACAGAAAGAATAGGGACTATGTGGTTGAGAAAAGGAAAGAAGAGGATTGAGGGTTTAGAAAGATTTTGCTATGTTCTGGTTTTTTTCGCGGCCTCGAATACTGGCTTGGTGGGATCCTTAGCGCCCTTGGACCGAGGGGCTTGGCGGGACGAGCGCGTTGGCTGTTGAGCACTCCAGACGTAGCGCGACCCAACAACAGCAGGGTGGATACCGGCTCTCGACCGATGAGGTAGGGCGGCACTTCGGGTGTGCTGGACGGAGGCTATGGGCGCAGGAAAGCAGATGGATGGCAGGACAGAAACAGCATGGCCGTTATTATTCAGGCCATCTGAATGCCCTTGTTGCTAACCTAAGACGCAGTGATGATTCCCACAGGTGGTGGCGTACCGGTGCAAATCTGGAAAACTGGAACTTCATTTCATCCGGGCACGGCAGCCCCTCAGCACTGTCATGTCTCTCGCACGATGGATATCGACTTCTCAGCAGGCTCTTCTTCCTGTGACACAAGATTTTGGATTACAGTGGCAGAAGTGTTGTTGTCCCTATTTTCTGTATTTAATATTACCCCAAGCGGTGACAGCTTTTATCTCAGGTGGGTAGATAGTCATGCAGCCTACGGACATTCAATACTGGGACTGTGATCACGTGCAGATATGGTAGCTTCCTCCACTGCACCATTGTGCTCACGACTGCGTACATCCTCACTAATGTGTAATCTATAATACCGTTTGGGCACAGTTTTGATAAATTTAAAAGCCAATGCATTTAAAGTTTAATTCTGCAATATCCAAGAAACCTGTGTCATAAGTTGCTCTCTTGGCGCATCCTACAGGTTCAGAGTCATCTCATTTTTTCACCTGAACCGTCTCTTTGGAGGTTTTTCTGCTGATAGCCATGTCCCAGCTCTAGTGTCCTCCATGTCACACTCAAGGTCATAGCGGACCCAGGTTCCTTCCTAAACTCGGTCTGCAAGGTACACCAGGCTGTTCTGCGGTCTCCACCGGTCCGCAAAACCAGGTCCTTCCTAAACCGGTCGGCGACACCGGTATACCTCGTCTGCTTCATGCATTGGTTTTGCTTAGTTAGTCAAGGTTATGAGACACATAAAATTAGTTACTCTACGGCCTCAGCTACTTAGTTAACATACGGCGCAATGGAGGGTCCTGAGCGTCCCCATGCAGACCATCAGTCTGCCCGCCTTTCCTTATCTCGGGATGGATATCGACGTGACTCGATAAGAAGCAGGTTGTTCCAGATCCGCAATTAATTAGCCCTGGCCCCTGGTCGATGCTGACTGTCCATCCTCAGTGTGAGTATCGCGTCAGATGTAGAGATGGCTCACGATGAGGTATGTTTGCCGGTATATGGTATATTGTTCTGTTTGCGGCTAAGACGGACTATTATAGGTCTTCGCTGGACCAATGTCCGAAAGTATCCCCTCCAGTGTTGTCTCCTTTTCCCACCGTCGAGCTCGGAAGGATTCCACGATGAGTTTCACCTATTTTCAAGAAGAAGATGATGATAACTCCTTTGGATGGCCAAGCGAAGAGGCCGTGGATGCCGAAAGCCAGATCGACGGGGCTCTCGAAGATGACGTCGAAACTGATCTGGAGGCTGCCAGGTCTTCGACTAAATCAAAAAAGACGTTTCACTCCAGAAGTTCTGCTGAGGACCCTTTACTTTCCCGGCGCGAATCCGTCAGTTCGTGCGTGCGTGGGAGGAGAGCCGGAGGTAGGCTCAATCAGAAAATTTATATTGTGACCGAGGATTTGACTGTCGTTATTGCCGGCTTCTCCACCAGTACGAGTGGGTTCATATTCTACATAATTCTATGTATCTTTTCGTTCGGCGCTGCATACCTTGTGCTTCGATGGCTGCCTAGATGGCGAGTACGTCTGATAGGTTCTCCCACTCCACTAAGGCGATGTCAATGGGTTGCGGTCGAGGTGAGCGCTTCTCGTCGGCGATGATACCAGGCGTCCGCTAAGTCGGGTCAGGACCAATGGAATCAATTTACGATTCATCCAGTGTCCAGTCAGGAGTATGGACGTCCCATCTCCACAGTTTTCGGAGGACACCAGGCCGGATCTATGCATCTCACGTTTGACGAAGATAACGATCCAGTACTTGAGTCTTTGAGGTTCCTAGACTACCGCTACCTCAGATTTTTTTACCAGCCACTTGAAGACAAGTTTCTGCTTGTCAATGGCTGGAAAGATCCACGATGGACAAATGTAAAGGACATTCGAGGCGGCCTAGACGCCAATGAGAGGGACAGCAGGGAGCAGGTCTTTGGTCAAAACCTGATTGACGTTCAGCAGAAATCTATACCCCAGCTTCTACTTGATGAGGTGAGTAGAAGTATTCGACATTGTCTGAATAGCACTGCTAATTGGTCAAGGCTTTTCATCCATTTTACATATTCCAAATTGCTAGTCTGATTCTCTGGTCTTTGGATGAATACTATTATTATGCTGTCTGTATCTTCCTAATCTCTGTCTTCTCCATCAGTGCGACCGTAATGGAGACAAGATCGGTATGAGAATGTTGGAGTGTTAGTCCATGTTCCTTATGCTAACATTAATGAAGACCATGCGTCGGCTGAGAGAAATGTCTCATTTTGAATGTCATGTCCGTGTTCTAAGGAATGGGTTTTGTAAGTCTTTTTTTAACATCTCTGTTACCTCGTTTCGCCAACAATTTCTGCAATAGGGAGGTCTGTTCCATCTAGGGAGCTAGTTCCAGGAGACGTCTATGAGGTTTCGGACCCGTCACTCAGCCAGGTTCCTTGTGACTGTCTATTGCTCTCTGGAGACTGCATAATAAATGAGAGCATGCTCACAGGTATTAAATTATATCCTTGCCCCTGTTAACTATGTCTGACCATGGAAACTAGGCGAATCTGTTCCTGTTTCGAAAGTGCCTGCTACCGATGATATTCTTGACTATCTCGATTTAAGCACTAGCTCTATCCATCAGAAAGTGGCCAAGCACTTTCTCTTCTGTGGTACCAAAATTATCCGAGCCCGGCGACCACAGCAGGTCGATGACGATGAAGCTGTTGCATTGGCAGTGGTTGTGAGGACGGGTTTTTCGACCACCAAAGGCGCCTTAGTCCGCTCAATGCTTTTTCCAAAGCCCTCAGGGTTCAAATTCTACAGGGACTCCTTTCGATACATCTCAGTTATGGGCGTGATTGCTGCTTTAGGTTTCATAGCGTCATTTGCGAACTTCGTTCGGCTAGGAGTGAGTCGGAAGAAAATGAATTTGAAGAGCAGACGACGGTGGTAAGCTAACAAAAACCTAGCTTTCCTGGCGTGTCATTATCGTAAGAGCCCTTGACCTGATTACGATTGTTGTTCCTCCCGCCTTACCTGCAACTTTGACAATCGGTATAAATTTTGCGCTATCGCGACTGAAGAAGCAGCAAATATTTTGTATCAGTCCACAAAGGTGAGGGAACTAGTTTTCCATAGCTCTAATTTGCTACTAAGCTACGTTCTAGGGTGAATGTTGGAGGAAAGCTTGACATTGTCTGTTTTGACAAGACAGGAACACTAACGGAGGATGGGTTGGACGTGTTGGGCGTGCGGGCAGTAGATCCTGAAATGAGGTGAAACGTCCCCAGTCCGAGACCTTATCATTATATGTGAATTACGCTTATATTGTCTTAGATTTACTGAGATGTTATCCGATCCTTCGGTTATATGCCCCATATTTCAGTCTCTCGGAGATACAACAGTTGACTACAATAAGCGCAGGAGCATCATATACACCATGGCGACTTGTCATGCATTAAGAGTTGTAAATGGAGAGCTCCTGGGAGATCCCCTTGACATAAAAATGTTCCAGTTTACTGGTTGGTCATATGAGGAAGGTGGAAGCCACAATTCTGATCAACCAAATGGCAAGCATGACACTCTAAAGCCGTCCGTTGCCAGACCGCCTGTTGCAGGAGCCTACCTGAGCGATAGTGACAGCAGAGTGAGAGAAGTAAGTGCTCTTTTTCGACTCAACCTTCGTCTACATTTTCTTCGTCTCCCTTTTACTTAGCCCTCCTATCTTTTAAAGTGATGCTAAGTACATGTGGGACAGACACCGGTAGAACTTGGAATTCTACGATCCTTCGAATTCGTACCACAACTTCGTCGTACGAGTGTCATTGTTAGACAGTTTGGCGACAGTGGAGTGAGTTTCTTTGTAAAAGGTGCACCTGAATGTATGAAGGACATATGCTTGCCGGAGAGCTGTCAGTTGTTCTTTCCCCCACTACTATAGTTTTGACGTCACTGACATCCTTTTAGTGCCGCTTGATTTTGAGGAAGTCTTGAGCCACTACACCCATAGGGGATATCGAGTCATCGCTTGCGCTGCAAAATATGAACGCAAGCTAAGCTGGATGAAGGTTCAAAAGATGTCTCGAGAGGAAGCAGAATCAAACTTGGAATTTCTTGGATTCATCATCTTTGAGAACAAACTAAAACCGAGCACGACTGGGGTGATAGCTGAGCTGAATCGGGCTGGAATCCGGAATGTCATGTGTACAGGAGACAACATCCTCACCGCTGTTAGTGTTGCTCGCGAATGTGGTCTCATAGATCCAGAACATCAGTGCTTTGTTCCGCGTTTTGTCGAAGGTTAGCCATTTACCACCATAATACTTCTTTTAACTAAGACGGTCGCAGGCCATAACCTCGGTGCGGAAGCTTCCCTATGCTGGGAAAGTGTCGATAACCCAGCTCTTAGACTTGACGCGAACACACTTATGGTATGATTCCGAATCTTTTGACGTTAACTATATCTGACATAATCTTCAGCCCATGGAAACCGCGGGAAGCGCAGACCTATCTGTACCGTTCAATAATTACAACACGAATAAGTATTCGGTCGCCGTCAGCGGGGATGTGTTCAGATGGATAGTTGATTTTGGAAATGAGGAGGTCCTTAAAAGGGTATGTCATCTTCCTGCGTGAGAGAAGCGGTGAACCTTTTTAACAATGGCATACTATCCAGATCCTTGTGAAAGGGCAAGTCTTCGCTAGGATGTCTCCAGACGAGAAACACGAACTTGTCGAGAAATTGCAGTCGCTCGACTATTGCTGTGGATTTTGCGGGGATGGGGCAAATGACTGTGGTGCTCTGAAGGCTGCAGACGTTGGGATTTCCCTGTCTGATGCAGAGGCATCTGTTGCTGCGCCATTTACAAGCCGTATCTTTGATATATCCTGCGTTCCCAAGCTCATTAAGTAGGTTCTGGTCACCTGAGAAATTTAATGATTGTCTGCTAACTATTTTTGAGGGAGGGTCGGGCCGCACTGGTCACCAGTTTTTGTTGTTTCAAGTATATGAGTCTTTATTCCGCAATCCAATTTACTTCAGTCAGTTTTCTATATACATCAGCCTCGAATCTTGGTGATTTTCAAGTGAGTCAAACATTCTCACGGACCGTCGGAAGCACCCGATGGCTAACAAAATCCCAGTTCCTTTTCATAGACCTTGCTCTTATTTTGCCCATCGCAATTTTCAGTGAGTCCTACCATTCTGTGCGCTTGCGAGTAAATATTGACCTTTGTCAACCAAGTGGGTTGGACGGGCCCTTATCCGGTGCTTTCTCGGAAACGCCCAACAGCCGACCTTGTCTCGCGCAAAGTTTTGATCCCTCTCCTCGGACAAATTGCGATCTGCATCTTGATCCAATTTTCGATCTTTAAGACTGTCCAGCTGCAGCCCTGGTATGTCATATTGTCATGGAGGATGCAAATCTTCGTAGCCGTGCCGTTCAGGCTAACTCAGACTTGAAGGTTCGAGCCTCCGAGGTTAGACTTGGAGGATACCAACATCGAGAATTCCGAAAACACCGCACTGTTCCTTATTTCATGCTTCCAGTACATACTGACAAGCGTCGTACTGAGCGTGGGCCCGCCATTCAGACAACCAATACTCTCGAATGGTCAGTATTTCCACTCAACTTGCTGCAGGGTATCCGTTAACATCATCCAGCTCCGCTCGTTTGTACTATCGCCATAGACCTCTTATTGTCAACTTACATGCTCTTTGCCCCTTCCCGGTGGCTGAAGCATATAATGCAGCTGACGACGATGTCGTCAGATTTCAAAGTTTGGCTGTTCATCCTCGCCGTGGGCGGCTTTCTCATTTCTTTGATAGCAGAAAGGCAGATTTTTCCTAGTCTCGCTCGAATCTTAGGGCGTGTATACTTTCGTCTGCGACCGAATTACAGCAAACAGCGCCGCCAGTACAAGATACTGCTCGAAGAAATGCAGTGATGAAGAGGGGAGCCACATGGTTGGATAACTATTTTATTATTCTGCATTCACTTCTAGATTCAGGAATGTGATCCAAATAAAGGCTATCACAGAAGAGTTAATATATGAAATTGACTATGTTCCTTGTCGTATTATGTGTAGATAGCCGGAAAATTGCCGTCTTGAGACAACTTTCTGCAGTTTTGTGAATACAACATGGGGGGCTCGATTCCTCGGACAATTCATGTTCGTAGGTGAGAAGCGGAAGGTCCAGCTATGCAATGGTAAGCAAGATGAAACATTTCATTGCTTCGTGCTGCCGGAGTTGAATGATACTGTGCATATCAATGACTCTACCCCAATAGATGCACACACGAATGTAGTCTGAACATAAAATGAATGTGTTTTAAGGGCCTAAAGCGAGTAATCTGCGCAATTACTCTTTTGATCTTGTGGCATGCAGCTCTACCATAATGCCTCGGGTGCGTATGGTCAATGGTCCCAAGGATGTTTCCAACCCAGCAAAGCAGGGCCATCCTTCTTAGCTCGATACATCAACTGTATAACCCAAGATATTACATTAGCAGACCCTAAATGTGACGGCGGTCGGACTGAAGAGAGGCGTACAAAAAACCACATACTGGCCCCTAGCGCGGTTGCTGCGAAGCGATATAAAGGTCGTGCTGGGTGCACATGAATTGGATGCCTGCCGGTCATGGCTGCAACTGTTGGTACCTAGAAAGTTGAGAAATCTGGATAATAAAGGAACTTTATTCGGCATACCTTTCGGATATCAGAATTATACGACTTGCCAGAGAACCGTTCAGTATTCAGAGCAGGTGGGAGTTATCACTAATCACGTCGTCGGAGCAGAGACTTAGCACCTGTGTCATTGATCACGTGATAGACTGGAGCGTAAGCCAAGTACCTTCCTGGGTGAGGCGCTGAGCTCGAAGAAACACAAGACTGGCGACTCTAGTTAACAAAGGAGGCTAAGAGAAATGCAAACAGCAACAGGTGAGATTTATAGGACCAAGTGAAGAACGCTATTCCACGAAAGCAGGTGCAGAATTTATTCTCTGAGAACTTTCCCTTCTATTCCAGTGATCAGGAATACTGTGCCTAACCAGAGTAACCACTATCGCAGTTGACTGGGTTTAAACACCGCAACACTGCTGTGCAAAGGTCCAACCAAAGCTCTTTTTTCGTGAAATTTGATTCGGCATATTTCTGCCTTCTAGATTCCTAAAGGTGTCATCTTTGTCCAGTTCAGTTGCCGTCCTTTGGCTCCGGACAACCTCACACTCACTGAGCTGATTCGGTCTTCGAGGTCCAGAGTCGGCATTCATTTTATGACTAGACAGGCCTTTCTTGTTCTACATCAATTGACACTGCAGAGAGCCCTGGAGATATCGTTGGGGATATAAGATGTCTCAATCGGTCCTACCACCGTCATCCAGAGTTCCACTCGAGAGAGACGATCATGGCCGTCCTCGTTTTCGGGGTTGCTCCAACATTCGCGATTATGAATTTTTGGGAAAGCTTGGGGAAGGTACATTCGGGTGAGTCCTACATATTACATTGTCAAGCATACTACCGAATATAAGTCTGCTAAGTTCCATCTGACAGTGAGGTTTACAAGGCCAGATCTAAAAGACATGGATCTATTGTGGCTTTAAAGAAAATTCTGATACATAATGAAAAGGATGGAGTGAGTATGTCGCACACCATTGTCATAGCAATCTGCTAATGAGGTCTGTTAGTTTCCGATCACCGCTTTGCGTGAAATCAAGCTTCTCAAAATGCTTTCACATCCAAATATACTACAACTTCAAGAAATGGCTATAGAGCGAAGCAAAGGTAAGCCATTCGTACTCGAATCCCCCATCTTCTCCACTGATAGTTCCTTACCAGGCGAAGGGCGAAAGAAGCCGAGCATGTATATGGTTACGCCGTATATGGAGCATGATCTGTCGGGGCTGTTAGAAAACCCGAACGTTCATTTTACTGAGTCCCAAATCAAGTGCTATATGCTCCAGCTGTTGGAAGGAGTTCGATACTTGCATGGAGTAATAATGTTCACTGCACATATAGCTTCTAGGAAATGAGACTGACGGTGACACAGAATAGTATCCTGCATCGGGACATGAAAGGTTAGCAGTTCTCCATCTTGTAGCGGCTTCCTACAACTAACTGAAGAGTAAAGCTGCCAATCTTCTCATCAATAACAAAGGCATTCTTCAAATTGCTGACTTTGGACTTGCCCGGCCCTACGACGAACCGCCCCCCCAACCTGGTAAGGGTGGTGGCGAGGCCAAAAGGGAGTACACTACACTCGTTGTTACGAGATGGTACAGGCCTCCAGAGCTTCTCCTTCAGTTACGACGATACACAACAGCTATAGATATGTGGGGAGTTGGGTAAGGGTCCAAGGGCTTCTCAACTTAATCCGTATACCCCACTAAGCTTTTCGCTGTTTATAGGTGTGTCTTCGGCGAGATGTTCAAAGGCAAACCGATTCTAGCTGGCAACAGTGATCTCAATCAGGCACAACTGATTTTTAATCTGGTTGGAAGCCCAACCGAGGAAAACATGCCCGGATGGAGTTCACTACCAGGGTGCGAAGGTGTTAAAAACTTTGGATCCAAACCTGGAAACCTGTCTGAAGTCTTCAAAGAGTATGTTTGAATCTAATTCGGAGATCGCTTCTCTAGAGATCTGACATTCCCTACAGGCAAGGACCTGCCGCCATATCTCTACTTAGCGAACTCCTAAAACTCGATTGGCGGAAAAGAATAAATGCCATCGATGCACTAAAGCACCCTTATTTTTCTAATCCCCCGCTCCCAGCACGACCAGGTGAGCTTCCTCAATTTGAAGATTCTCACGAACTTGACCGGAGAAAATTCCGCGGACAAAAAGCGGCTTTGCCGCCGGCTCCAGCCGGTGGCTCAGTGGGCATGGATCCAAACGGAGAATGGACAACCAACTCAGGGGGTGGTCCTGGTGCGGAACACAGGAATAGTCGTATCCCTAGCACGGCGCGTGTCGGCAATTCAAATAACAATATGTCGGGCAATGCTCCCCGCCGTCCTTTTGGGGTTGATGACTCGTATCAACACATTCCAGCGTGGCATAGGGAAGGAGGCTTGCCGCCTAAGCCTCCCCCTCCTGCTCACCAGACATGGGCTGGAGGCCAAGGCTGGAGGGGCGAAAGCCGTGCTGACCAATGGCGGGATAGATCACATCAATCCCGCCTTACCGGACGTTCGGATGCGAAACTGGATTCTTATGTTCCGAAGTACGATGGCATGAGGGATCGGTTCAGAGATCGTGATGACAGTGTTCCAAGGTCTGTGGCTGACTGGCGGGAGGGGAGATCAGACTACTCACGTCACATGGACAGACGAGATCATAGTTATGATCATCCCTCAAGGAGGCGAAGTCGAAGTCCGGCTCCGAGGACGAGAGCCAGATAAAAATTGCAACGTCTATTGTCGTTGACATTACTAGATCTGTATTGCTTCAGCAGCATTGATAATGTTTTAAACTAGCTAGGCGTTCTTCCTCGATTCTGGCCATAAAAGAACAAGCTATTGAATGAAACTATGCACCATATATTCCAGGTTGGATAGACTGACATACAAACACCAGTTTTAAACAATCGTGTATCCAGACATTTTATGGAATAATGAAACAAGTCATCAAATCTGCAATCTATGTATTGATGTTATTGTACTCCTGCACAAAAAGACGAACTTCCGTTGAGGGAACTCGACGAACTGTGCATGCTCTCCTTCTTTATTTCATCTCCGTTTTTGGGGATTCTCCATTTCATAGAACGCCAAATAATGTCTAAACATAGCAGTGCGAAATGGCGTAAAGCAACCCGTCGAAACGGGTTTGAGTTTCCAGGGACAGCTAATAGAGGATCCGAGTCATAATTCGGGCTAAAAATGATATTAGCGCATGGAAGAAATATAGGACTCTTTGACGTCTTACAAGAAAGACTTTCGAGTCTCTCATAGAGATCTTTGATCGTGCTGGTGTCCACGTTGCTGATGTCAGCCATCAAATAGGCGACCTAACTATCGTTAACTTGGCCCGCTCCAATCGTCATGGTAATATAACATACTTCGCCTCTGCTATCAGTCATTTGTTTATCGACATTGTGGTCGCTAAGTATTTCGTTCACTACAGATGTCAACAGGATGAACATCTTCTTGGGTTTGGGCATTATTACCTTTCCGCAGAACACCAGGGACATTACGATGAATAAAGATTACCTGCAAATAGATGATTAGCAATAATCCAAGAGCCAAGGTATTGAAGGAATAACGCACTCTGGCGCAATTGGGTTCATCCATGGTCAAAGAACGAAGATTGACCTCGGGAAGATTGACAGCTCCTAAAGTCGTTCCCTCGTTCACATATCTCACCAAAGCCTGAGCGACCTCAATGCCAATGGCCCTCTGTGCTTCTTCGGTGCTACCTCCAATATGAGGAGTTAATATGACGTTTTTGAGGCTGCGTAGATCACTACTCCAAGCATTCAGGTCATCATTGAAGTAGTCACCGTTTCCAGTAGGCTCGTTTGGATAAACATCGAGGGCGGCGCCCGCAATCTTTCCTGATCGCATAGCATGAATCAACGCAGGAATATCGACGACGCTCCCTCGGCTTGCGTTGATCAGATAACTTCCATCCTTCATCTGTTCCAGCTGCTGTTGTCCGATCATATTTCTCGTTTCAGGGAGCTCTGGGACGTGACAACTAACAAAGTCGGCCCTTCTGAGTAGTTCTTCCAGGGTCGGCACCTGTCGCGCAGTTCCCATCGCCATCAGATTAACCACATCATAGTAAATGACAGACATTCCCATTGCCTCCGCTAGCACAGAAAGCTGAGAACCGATATGGCCATAGCCGATTATTCCTGTAAAATGTGTTAGAAGTGTATAGGGAAATATGATGAAAGAGCGAATTACCCAATGTCTTGCCACGGATCTCCCAACACTTATTACTGACTTTATTCCATGTACCATTGTGCATCTCGTTAGAACGATCACACAACTGCCGAGCTAGCGCAATGATTTCGCCAATGACTAGTTCTGCCACGCTGCGGGAATTGCTAAATGGGGAATTGAAAACAGCAATGCCATGATTTGCGGCATACTGAAGGTCGACCTGGTTTGTTCCGATACAAAAACAGCCGATGACTATCAAATTTTTCGCTTCCTTGAGTACACGCGCAGTGAGCTTCGTCTTGGACCGGATACCGATAACATGCACATCTCTGCAGAACGAGGGTTAGGTAAATGTGAGGAGGGAAGAGAATGGTGATCTCTGATAAAGAGGCGTGAAACTGACCGGATCTTCTCAATGAGCTGGTCTTCAGGCAGAGATGACTTAAGAAACTCTACTTGGTAACCTTGTTCGGCGAGGATGTCTCGACCAGTTTGGTTCACGTTTTCCAAAAGCAGGATTTTGATGTCTTCCGTAGCGAATGGCTTAAGCTGCTTTGCTGCTGCCGAAGAACCCGCTCGAGGCAAGACGGAGGCTCCATAGCTAGAGGGAGGGGATTGAAAGGTAGCAGTAGGGGATGTTGAAAGGCTCAGGCTGCGCGAAACTTGGAGGGACAATTCGCTTTGGTTCGGATTGATGTCTCTTGCCGAAGCTTCCATGGTGTTGATTTAATGACTCTGTTGATGTGCAGGAGAATTAAAAGAGTTCACAGTTATATATGTGTAGGAAGGGGCAAAATTGTCACAGAAGTCTCGGTTTTAAGGGAATGCGTCACCAGACTTAGTAGATTACATTGGTATCCAAATCGTACTCCGCAGGTACTCAAAGAGGGGTTAGTAGGGGTTCAAAAAAAAATTATCCGCACGCACTTACGCACTTAGTATGTACCCGTACAGTACTTTGGTGCAATCACATGTCAGGTCGTGCAAACTGAAATAATATGTAAATACTAAGTAGTCCTGAACACAGGACATCAAATGTCAATTTGATAATTTTCAATAAATTATGATAATCATTATTAGTCTCACCTTAATGCCCAAGCTGGGACATTTTTCAATCAACCTTTGAATTTTGTGTAATAACAATTTAGTTTACGTTAAGTCCAGTTAAGGCCGCCCCTATGACCAGTAGCTCAGGGAAAGATTATTACCTCCAAGTGTACGTAAACAAGCCTCCCATTTCCCAATCAGAAGGTGTCCCAGTTTGGGCTTCAAGGGGATAGGTTCCGAGAATTCTGGAACTTGAGTAAAGTTGACTCCAGGTCCTTCCTAACTATTCAGTTTTGCAGATTGCAGGTCGACCATGATGCAGTGATCCAGCAGTGACATTACAATGGATGTAACAGAGAAGTATGGAACTCTATTTCCTGCAGAAGCAAATTTGAAAGTTCCCAAAACTGGGGAAACCACAACTACATGTTATGAGCAAACATGTGGTACATCACTGATCTTTAACATCACTAAGCAGCTCATTCCACTGCCCATGTAATGTCATTAGTATGCAACGTCTAAGCTGCAGGTACAGTACACAGGAGTAGGTGTATCGTGAATCAACTATCAGCATCTAAAACTTCACAATTTGAGATCATCAAAAGTCAGCCTTGGAAGCTTCTGTGCTCAGACTTTGAGACCTTGCATACTCTTCACAGCATCAGATGGGTCAGGTCTCTGATTTTGCTTTCCCTTCACCTTTTGTGAAGTACTTTCCTTCGGTAGCTCTTTCGTATAAGGAAGAAACTCAGGCGCTCCAGGAATGTATTTTCGAAGAGGCTCAGGCACAATGACTCCCTGTCGAACCTGTGGTCAGTCTCACTCCAGGCAATATGTTTTAAACGTGTGAAATGTACATACATCTTCTGTTTGATAATTCTCGAGGAGACAGCATAGTGTTCGCTCAGTTGCACATAGAGTAGCGTTCAGGGCATGCACATATGTCTTCCTCACGTCAGTTGCTTTCTTGGCACCATAGCGGATCTCCAAGGCGCGAGACTGGTAGTCAGTGCAATTGGAACAGGACACCAGCTCCTTGTATTCGCCCTGGAAAGGGAACCATGCTTCCAGGTCGTATTTCTTGGCGGCGGCATTATTCAATGCTCCCGAGACTATCGCCACAATTTGGTATGGAATCCCGAGAGACTGGTAGAATTCCTCCGATGTTGCGATCATCTCATCAAAGGCTTTCCACGAGTCGTCCGGTTTAGTCAAGACAAACTGTTCGATCTGCAATGAATAAGAGACTGCCCAAGAGGAGAATAAAGATCCGAGTATTACCTTTTCAAACTGATGGACACGAAAGATTCCCCAAGCATCTTTACCATGAGCACCAGCCTCTTTTCGGTAGCAGGTGCTGTAACCGGCATATCTAATACTTGGTCAACGTACACAGCTAAAATAGGGGCAGAAGGAGTCTTACTTGATCGGGAGATCTTTCTCCTGGAGCCACTCGCCAGCATGGAGGGCGGATAATGGCTGCTCTGAAGTAGCGATGAGATACTTGTCGGTGGATTTGTCCTCGCTTTCAGTAACCTTGTATAGTTCCTCGTCAAATTGCTCTAGTTGAGCGGTTTTTGCCATGTAGTCTCTCAGCATGAATTGCGGGGGTTGATTCGGCTTGTATCCTTTCTTCCAAAGAAACTCCAGACCATAGTTTACCAGGGCAAGGTTCAGAAAGAGACCATAGCCAGTCAAGCAATATCCGCGATGGCCGACGATCTTGACACCACGCTCTGGATCATAGCCGTCCAGACGCGTGAGCACCTCATGATGAGAGAGGCAGTTCCGTTTCTCTACCACCACATTCTCAGGGGCCCATTTTCTGATCACAACATTGTCATCCTAGTGTTTCTGCGTCAGTTGCCTTTGCACTAATAAAAAAAGTGCTAAAAGTCTTACTTCATTGTTGCTGACAGGAACAGTGTCATGAACGTAGTTCCCAATTGTCTTGATCTTTTTATCCCTCTGAGCTTCTTTCGCAATGGCAAGATCCTCTGCTTCCTTTTTTTGTCTCTCAAGGTCTACTTTCCGCTCCAACAGCTCGCTTGCATCTTCCTTGTTCTGCAACAAACTGCCTTGTCAGTCTGCAAGTTGCTTCCAAAGATATGCATCCTGACCTTCTTCTTCATGCCAATCTCCTTGAGAAGAGCGTTGAGCTTAGACCCTAGCTGCATAGCTTCAAATCGCGCTGCAGTGACATACATTGTTAGGTTTTAGAAGACAAGGTGTTTCAAGTGAAGACTCACCTTTACGAGCCTCCTCAAACAGAGCAATCACTTCATCGACAGCATCTTCAGAAGCGAACCGTCTGCGCTGACTCTCCTTTATCTTGTTGGGATCTCCACCGCGATCGGTGATGAAGTCTGCTAGGTCAAGCATATCGGATCACGTAGGGAGAAAGAGGGAGAAAAATACGGGTGCTTGGTGTCTCCTAGTAAAACAAACAGCTTGATTTGAAGGAATTCCAGTATTTTTATGAAAGCGGTATGTCCGACCAAAACGTGAATAATTATGACTATGTAGTCAACAACAGAGGGGTAAAATCCGCATTCGCCCACAGCGGCTGAAGTGCGTGGAATCAGGCGACGAGGGGCAGCGCTAGAGCCCAGCGGCGAACCTTGATCGGAGCCGGGTAAAAGCACCCACCGGTGTCTACAGCTTACTGTAGCGGTGGTCCCGAGCCCTTAGGTAACGTATTTCACTACCGAGTGAGACACCCCCACCGAGTGAGACATCTCACGCGTTTTGGCCGCGGTCGAAAACATCGCTCAATTCAACCACCAACCATGCCTCCAAAAGCGCGTCAAAATTCAAGAAATTCAATCGAGAAAGAGGGAAGAATTATACTTGCTATTTCCGCTTTAAATAAGCAAGAAATTAGCAGTATTCGCGAAGCGGCGCGCATCTTTAATATTTCACATGCAACTCTGTGTCGTCGACTTAATGGAACAACATCGCGCTTGGAAACATGCGCCAACAGCCATAAACTGACTCAAAATGAAGAGGAATCGCTTGTACAATGGATTCTATCACTAGATCAATGTGGAGCGCCTCCCCAACCATTGCATATTCAAGAAATGGCCAATATTCTTCTTGCTGAGCGCGGTACTACACCTATTCAGACAGTTGGAGAGAACTGGGTCTCTAAATTCATTAAACAACGTGATGAACTGAAAACCCGCTATACTTGCTGCTATGATTATCGACGTGCTAAATGCGAAGACCCTAAAGCTATTAGGGAGTGGTTTGATCGCGTACAAATCACTATAATGCAGCATGGGATTGCAATGGAGGATATCTACAATTTTGATGAAACTGGCTTCACTATGGGCCTAGTAGCTACTGCTCAAGTAGTTACTAGAGCTGATTACTACGGAAAAGCGCCTCTTGTACAGCCAGGCAATCAGGAATGGGTTACTTCTATTGAATGTATCAACTCTACTGGATGGGCACTTCCTCCATGCATTATTTTCAAAGGGAAGGTCCATATAGAGGGCTGGTATCAAAAACCAAAGCTCCCATTGGATAGTAGGATTGAAGTTAGTCCTAATGGATGGACTACAGATGAGATAGGCCTTCGCTGGCTTAAAAATCTCTTTATTCCTGCTACTACTGGCTGTATGACTGGGAAATACCGCCTCCTAGTTATGGATGGCCATGGCAGCCATCTCACACCTCAATTTGATCAAATATGCAGTGAGAATAATATTATTCCTATCTGCATGCCAGCTCATTCTTCCCACAAGCTTCAACCTCTGGATGTGGGCTGTTTTGCGCCTTTAAAAAAGGCGTACGGGAGCTTAGTGGAGCAGAAAGCATGCTTAGGAATCAATCACATTGACAAGCTTGATTTCCTAGAGATCTTTCCAGAAGCTCGCGGGAAAGCTTTTAAAGCAGAAACTATCCAGAATAGCTTCGCAGAGGCTGGTCTTATTCCATTCAATCCAGATAGGGTGCTCAGTCAGTTGAATATTCAACTAAAGACCCCTACACCACCAGGCAGTCGGTCAACTGATTCAGCGCCTAAAACACCATATACCGCTAGGCAGCTAGAGAAGCAGGCATCTGCAGCAAGAAAACTGCTTAGGGCGTGTACACAGAGCCCTTCTTCTTTGCTAGAAACGCGCTTAGACAAGCTTATTAAAGGTCATGAATTAGCTCTTAATGAGCTTGTTCTTGCGCGTGAAGAAATACGTAAATTTCGCGCTGATAATGAATGGCAAGGTCAAAAGCGGAAGCGCTCTAGTAGGCAGCTAGCTATTGCAGAGGGTCCATCTCTTCAGGAGGGCCTAGAGCAATTCCAGCATGAGAATGAGGTCTATGAAGCTCAAGATGCGCTTCCTATAGATCCAGCACTTTCTGCAGTTGGACCGCGCGTACAAGCGCCCCCGCAGTGTTCTAATTGCCATATTCGGGGACATACTAGAGTTAGATGTCCTAATCCACTTATTAATTAATTTTTATATAGAAATGCAATTTTTTGGTTGATAAAGACCCTTCTATTTAGCCCATGGCAGGAATTGGCGTGAGGTGTCTCACTCGGTAGTGAAATACGTTATGTTCCAAGTTTCTCTGGTTCTACTACCTACATCCCGTATATATCCAGTAATATTGATAATTACGTAAAATGCCAGCAGACTGAGCAGTAGCTATTCTGCAAAAAGCTACCACTTATTGATATAGGTAACTAACATAACTCTCAGCCTCCTCATTGACAACTACCTAGGTACACATACACGGCCTACTATAGGCTGTACGTTATTACGCAGTGTGTACAGTACGGAGTAGTTCCTACTAGACAGTACCTAAGATCGTTCTAGGACTTATCGAAAACGATTTGTAAAGCAGCATACCCTGTTGCCAATTTATGCCCATACCTACTAACAGAAAAGCTTCGTAGATTGCGATCATTCTGCCAATTTCAAACCTTCAAAGTCAATTTTGTAAAGACGACACTGATTATCGAACGCTTAAAATTGTCCCCACCCTCAAACCAATGATTTCGATCTTCAAGGTCCTATGGTATGGATAGCATGACGGACGACTGAAGCCACATAAATCCGGCGAGGACAATGCTGCCCGAACTCTTGTCTTGTGGATATCAGGATCTGAGGACTATGATGGCCTTGCACCTGAGTATACAGAAATGGCAGAACATGAAATTTGAATTCGCTGCCCGCGACATGTGGCAGGCCGGCAATTATCGGCATTTCATCTTCACTGACGCCCTCGCTATTTGTATTGACTAAAGGCTTCAGGATCATCCTGCCTGTTCCATTTTAGAAACATATCTTTCCATTTTTAGAAATATATCTATCTCGCCATGTATTTAAGCTCGCAGAACACCCCTCGAAAACACCAGAGCCACCGAAACGAACCTTTATCCGGAAGAGAGAAATAAAAGTGAGATAGAAGAGATTCTTGAAAAAAACGCACCGATTGGTATGAATATCCCATAGAGCAACAAGAAAAAGGATCGAGAAGTCGTAACAAGACAATTACAGGGTACGATTGTTCGACCCGATAAAATAGCAGCATTAATAAAGAGACGATGCCGTGATTTTCCATCCCGGTCTGACCAAAATAACCTTCTTCTTCGTTCTTCGGATTCCTGTTCCCTGTGGCCTACTTTCGCTCTCGATTTGTCGACGTAATCATGGGGTAGTATTCACATAACGGCGCATTTACTACCACCTGTCGGCTGGGAGGGGTTCTGTGATTGCTCGATCTCTCCAATCATTAAGTCGAAGGCTTTCGCAACGTTGTAGTCGAGACGAGCGCTGGCCTCAGTGAAAGCACAACCGAATTCCTCCCCTAGGAGCCGTCCTTCTTCCAGAGACACCTGTCGCTGTTCAGGCTTAAGATCACTCTTGTTACCGACTATTACCAGTGGCACCCGATCCGCTCCCTATCATATCTAGTCTCAGTGCCACCTGTCCTATGCTTATAGTGTGAAAGACGATAGTGTACTTACCAAGTGATTCAATATCTTCTCCCTGATTACTCGGACCATATCATAAGACTGGCGGGATGCCACCGAATAGACAATCATATATCCATGGATTCCAATGAAGTGTTTCGAATTCAGTATGCTATATTCATCCTGTACAAAACTCAGCATAGCTAATTCTTCGCCGTATGAGGTTTGTGTTACCTGTCCAGCCGTGTCCACAATCTCCGTTGCAAAATCTTGTCCTTTGTGTTTGATAATACAGCTAAATGTGTTTTCGATTGTCGGGTAGTAACTCTCTACAAAGTGGTGATCGACAAAGCGGACAGTGAGTGATGACTTCCCTACGACGGAAGTTAGTGGGAATACCAAGTATGCCGAACTAGTATTTTTGCCCGCAAAGAAAAAAAAAGTCGACAATGTAGCTCTTCATGGAATCCATACCCACAGATCGACTGCCAACAATGGCTATCTTTCGCTGTTTAGGCGGTGCGGGCATTTTGCCGCTCCTGCTATAAAAACTCTGACGTGATTGTCGAGGCTCACGTAACGGCTATATCGGAGGCAGGATGGCAATCGAGAGGACTACGGCTTGCCAGTTGGATTGTTGGAGAAACTGCGTATGCATTCGATGCTCGTCAGCAACAGGATAAGAAGCTCCTTGGGTAGGGTGAGCGATTAATAAAATGAAAACACGGCTGTCCGATTAGGAACCATGGATCAAGAACCTTGAACTGAGCGCTAAGGTCGAAGCAGTAATAAATGAAGCGGTGGATCGTTGAGGTTTCTAGATCCCCGGCGGTAAGGGACGAGTTGGAGCTCAGCGATAAACGAGCGCGGTTGAAAAGAGCAGAGATCGTCACTGGCACTAGGGGCCCCGAGAAACCTAACTCATGCGACGAACCCCGGACTGGCTACCTCATATTAGGTAGGGTCGATAGGATTTGTCCACTACTAGTTCTTCCCCGGGCTGACCTAAATGCCAGTGCCTTCTGAGAGCGGCAAGCGGTGAAGGTATCATCGACGTTCGACAGCACCTGACTGGCTTCGTGTCCTGACCGTACCAGGTAGGCACTACACTTGATCCACATGGACCTATAGTCCTAAGGGATCTTCAAAGATATTAGAGGGCATCTCTACTTATTGTCCAATATTGAAAAATGCGCTCTTTCGATGCAGGCTCCGGCATGCTCCCTTAGAGCACCTGTTAAAAGTGGCCTTTGAGAGCAACGCAAGAGAGCAAGATTTGGAGAACTATGCAGGCACCCACTAGCTTGCACTGTATCTAGTATTACTATTATGTGCTAAATAAGGATTCATGGTACAGCAACATTATCTCATAGAATTGGATGGTTGTAGGGCGAATAGGGTTTGTCATATGACACATTGATCAAATACCTCGCCGAGTCTAACACTGAACCCGGCGCGGGAACCTTTAAATCCCAAATGGAATACGATTTGCCATTTTGGCCGGATAAATGCTGTAAACAAAATTGGTGATGAAGGATCTCTGTGGTTTTTATTACATGTCTGTACGCAGAACGAAGGAAACTGGACACTGTAATTTATCAATCGTCCTGGCCTCTGAAGGACTGGCCCGCGCCTATCTAATTAGTGAGGGTTTGACCGAAGACGTAGCATGCCAGGCTGAGAACGGCAGAGGCTAGATGAATAACAAAAAGTGAAATGACAGTATCAGGCGGCATTTAGCAGTATGTACAGCATATATACCTTAACAGCCCAAGGTTCAGATATAACCACCCCAACCGTCGACTATCAACTAATGCAATACAGGGCATCCAAAGGAGAGGCACAGTTACCGTCATTAAAGAGCCCCTAGATACTTGGGTATGTATGTGATGATGCATATATCACATAGGACCGCCAGATTGCTGTATGCACAATATCCTTGCGAAACATCAAGAGAGGGGGAGAAGACCAATAGAACAGGATGCTGCCCGAAAACCTCAAGTAGCTGCACGGTAAATACAGCAATGAAAGTATTAGATATTGAATCTTTAATACCCGAAGACCATGTATGAATTAAGTACTAGAAGTTATTCGAGCACTTGAAGAATGGAACAGGGGTTGCCTTCCAGTTTAAATGCGCACCATGGGCCAGATTTAGCACGCGACTCTCCATACAGGTGCAAATGAGACCGAGTACTCGACAGAGGGTGTTATTGCATTAGAAGTCAATTCCAATAGCTGAGCCAGGAGACAGTGTGGACACAAATGCAGGTATGCGGTTCGTAGCAACAATTGGGAGAGATCATGATATTTTTTGGGAAGTACACAGCAAATGTACCATGAGGTCGATCACTCTCTGTCAGACTGTCTAATCAGATCCACGATCCCCCGCATTCGTGACGTGAAATCGGCTATTGGCTTTTCCACTGCAGACTGGTCTAGTTCTTCAACTTTTTGGTGATAATGGAGGAATTCATCAACAGTCGCTAAAACCCGGGAAAGTCCATTGCCATTGATGGAGTTCTTGATGCGTGAACGTGCATCGGAATCCAAACAAAGCATACTTAGGAGAATTGATAAGTACCCGAATGCGACATTAAAATGCGTCTGGAGAACACAGTCGGCCTAAAATAATGTCAGATTAGAACACTAACAGCTCAATGCAGCCTTACCTCCGAAACCGATTCAAGGCCCGTGGAGAATAAATGCAAGAAGCGGTCAAGAGAAGACCCAGACTCGGTATTCGAGCCAAGGAAAAGCTTCCTTGATTTTCCGCTTTCCTCTGTGAGGTTAATAAGAGCACCAAGTGCCAGTATCACTATATCTAAGGAATCACTTTTTTTGCCAATAGAACCTTCAGAAACACACTTGAAATTTGTTTGGATGATGTCGACCAAAGCCTCAATGAGCTCAGGAGTTGCAAACTCCTCACATAATGACTGGTTATTGTTAGTAATATTCAGGATAAGCCGGATAAACGACATTTGAATCCGCCTGCTGCGACTTCCGTCGTACCCCTCTAGAGAGGAGAGGAAGTCACCAAGGCGAGAAAGTCCTTTTATCGCATTTTCGAGACCATCCCCGAGTGGACCGGGAAACGTCGTATATGCGTCTAGGATAGAAAGAGTCAACTCCAACACCAGATAATCATTCAATGTGAAAGAAGCGTCTCGTGATTTTGACGAATGCTGCAGCAGTAAGGTGACCAGTTGAACTAGAAGCGATTCAGGGACCCTGTCTATTTTATCACCTCTTTCCCGGCATTTGCATACAGTCAGCTGAATGCATCGAAGCGCTACAAATTGCGGAGAAAACTGTGATGGCAGCAGATCAATAGCTAGCGTAGACTCTCTGAGACGCGAACAGAGAAAGTGGATAGCTTCTTGGCCAGCCTTGGACAGATTAAAGCGCCGGTGCCTCGCAAGGACGATGATATCATCCTCCATCTCAAGTAATTGGGGTGACAGTTCCAGAATCTTTGGCCAGAAAGATGTCAAGACTGTCGAAGGTAACGGACCGACCGAAACTATCAGTCCATAAGCACAAACAGCAAGATATGCTGAGATAACGTCAAGTTTGCTTGCGATACAGCTTGCGAGGCGCCTATCAAAGCCGCCTTCAAGAAAACGTTGTGTAAATTGTCGATCCGCAAGTTTCTCGCACAGTTGAATGAAGCCACTACGCCGACTGGAGACTGGACTGGAAGTATCTTCAATATCTTCGAGGAGAGAATCGACAGTCCCCCGAAATCGTGCGTTTTCACCAGCCTGCCTCAACTCGTGGATGCTTCGAACAAATCCGCTACCATTGTTCTCATTGGAATCTGTGGACACCAGGACTCCGGGGATTGAGCCATCAGGTTTTGATTGCTCTATTTGAGGGTGTTTGTGCGAGTCAACTGGACCTCCTTGGACACCACCAAACATATAAGAATCGCTTAGAAAAGATCGCTGGCGCGCATAGGTGATCTTGGACCCCCCCAGTTTGGATGGGGGCAACGGAGCAGTGTCTCTGTTTTCTGGCGCACTGCAGGCTTCTGAATGAAACAAGTTGTGTGTCCGACGAATGCGAGTAAATGAACCATCCGACGTCACCTCGGAGCAGTCAGAAGAGTACGAGGATTTTGATCGGTTTCCATCAGTATAATCCATTGGAGATTCCTTCATAAAGTAATCATGCACATCCAACGTATCCACTAGCCTATTGCGACTGGAAATCGGCTTTTCAGACTTCCCAAGAATATTCTTTGTTGGAAAGTGCAAGGCTGGCTTAGAATTCGACAGATTGTTCATAGAAGAGCGAAGGTCCTTCGGGCTTGTCGTCTTGACATGCTGTGACTTTGATTCTAGGTGCTGTTCAATTGGTTTGCTTTGTCGTAAATGTAGACCATACCCTCCGGCAGCTGGAGAACGCTCAATGGATGGAGAAGGCAGGGTTCTAGCCAATATATGATCCTCAGAGCAACTGCATTTGTCACGACCTTTCCACTGATTAGAAGTAGTCGGCGTTTGATGGCGCTTATGAACTGTGGATGCAATAGTTGTTAATGCGGATGTTTTTGTACGTTTAACATCCTTGCTGAACGAGAGCCGGTTATCTGATCTGGATCTATCTGGTGCATCACCGGAGTCGGTCGGAAGATACTCCAAATGTGCTTCATTAGAATTGTTCGCGCCAAATGCTGATGCTGGTATGGAACGCGGATTAGGCAAACAATGGCTATGCGGCTTACATCCACTCGAAGTTAGTTTTCTTCGCTTCTTAATGCAGAAGTCATCCCTCAGCTCGTCGCCGGAAGAGGGCAGGTCATAGATATTTGTGCCCTTGGCTGTGGATTTGGTCTCTCGAGAATCATCACAAGAACTGATTACAAGCTTCCGAGGATCCGAGCCGTCATCCCCTAGAGACGTCGGCCCGAGTTTGGAGTGCAGCTCTCCGTTTTCGTCACCTTTAAGACCTGTAACGGTAGTAGACAATGGTCGCTCGTATTCAATGCTATCATTTTCCCTTGATGTATTGTCCCTTGATGTCTGTTTCCCTGAGGATCGGCCGTACGTAACAGGCTTGCGACTGCGTCTAAGCATCGTTTAAACTGGTTGCCAAGACCACTTCAAGTCTAAATTGGCCCAAATCATAAGCGTGAACCCTGAGAGTATCACTATAAGAGATGAGCTTGCTGCCATGCATTTATATCTAGAAGATGAAATCATTAGCCAAAGGTGCACTGATCCGTACTGAACAGAAAATTGAGCAGAGCACCAAGAAAAAGTGCACACAACTTAGAACCACTGGGTAATAGTGAAGACGGCTTTCAAAAACATACTTGGAACAGCTCCAGATGATAGTTGTTATGGACGGTCTGCAATTCTGCGCTCCGCCTAAGGTAGCAAGTAATGGAGAGACTAACGAGCCAGGTAGTCATCCCTTGCTATTTTCATCATAGCTCTTTTTGGTTCCGCTAGGATTGGGGGGTGCCTTTAATAATAATAAGAGTGGTGGATCCAAGGCTTGACGGTGAATTCTGCTATATGGGCAAATATCTGCACCATTTATAGTCCTAAGTGTGAATTTGAACAACCATATGTTCCAGGTAACCACACCGGCCCGATGATGAGAGAACTGTGTGTACTCCGTAGGGCGGACGGGATAACAAGAGAGCGAAGAGACCTAACAGTGTACCGAGTACTTGTGGCTTCTCCACGCCAGCCGGCAGTTCTCAAGAGTTAGATAAGCAGACTGGAGTCCGGTCCCAACCCACAGGTTTAAGAGCTCAAACAATATCGATATACCCTGTACTCAGTATGGAGTACTCCGTAGACCCTGAAGATCAAGAGCTCCAAACGCTCCGAAAGCTCGCGTCCAAGCGGAGTACGGAGTACCCTTACGATATAGACCCGCTAGTTCCCGCTGCCCAACTAGGTACCTAGGTACGGAGTGACGGAGTCGGGTGATGGTTAGGTACTGACCGCTATAGGGCTAGCTAGACCTCGGCCAATTGCAAACAGCGGGGTTTCTCTTTGTTGCAATTCTACGGCCCCCCACGTGCATTGTTGTACTACCCTCCCGCTCCGTAAGACAACTGAGGCGGCTGTCAGGGGCCGTTGAATCTGTCAATCAAAATAACGGTTTCGTTTTGAGGTGAGTCTTCCTATGTCACGTAGAGGGCAATGATCCATCAGATAGCTCTCATTTACTCTACATCCTAAGACGTCAAGTTGCAAACCTCCGATGAAAAGAAGCCTGTCCTTTGACTTACAAGAGGCGCTCTAATAGGACCGGATAAAGATACTCTTCCGCTCTTTTCCATACTCACCTTATGCATGCCCAGTCGACTGCATAAAATCTGGATGGTCTACTTCTTAACCAGAACTCTTGATCTTTTCCCGAACCTACTTTGCGCGATTTTCTAAGCTCAAAGATTATCACCAGCGCGGAGGTTGTATCCGTGAAATTTACTCCTTTTTTGTCGCGATTCCGCTTGCTAGATTGTCGATTGCCATGACGACCGATAGAGGTGAACCTGTGCCTTCCCCGGCTCAGGGTGTAGGGCCTTTTTACAGACCGGACGGAGAGAAACCAACTGCAACTGTCTCAAAGGAAGTGTCATATGAAAACGTTCATGTTCTGCCTCAGACGCCTCAATTAATTGCACTGTTAACGTATGAAACTCCTGTACTCGTTACCATTAATCGTGTTGCTCTTAGTCTGATCAGTTCCTGACCGATATATCTATAGCATGATTAGGGACCAGAAGACTGGACGTGCTGACTTCATATTCTACTCGAATCGGATTATTCGTCTCTTGGTGGAGGAGGGCCTGAATCATCTTCCTGTGGTGGAACATACTGTTACCACACCAGTAGGTCGATCATACCTTGGAGTCAAATTCCAGGGGAAAATATGCGGTGTATCAATTATGAGAGCGGGCGAGGCTATGGAACAAGGCCTGAGGGACTGCTGTCGATCTGTTCGCATTGGGAAGATTTTGATTCAGAGAGACGAAGAAACATGCAAACCGAAACTCTTCTACGAAAAACTCCCCGCTGATATCGCCAATAGATGGGTGCTTCTTCTCGACCCGATGTTTGCAACAGGTAAAACCCGCTTTATTTCACTAGCTCTCGTTTACCCAGCCTCGTTACCGCTGACTCGACTCAGGTGGCTCTGCGACCATGGCTGTTGAGGTGCTAAAGGCCAAGGGCGTTCCAGAAGACCGCATTCTCTTCTTAAACCTCATAGCCAGTCCTTCCGGTGTCGCTGATTTCGCCAAACGCTTTCCGAAGCTCAGGGTGGTGACTGCGTTTATTGACCAAGGATTAGATGAGAAGAAGTGGGTGCTTCCTAAATAAGCTTTTTGTTATGCTCGCGACTGACATCTCCCCATGTAGGTATATCATCCCAGGGCTGGGTGACTTCGGTGACAGATATTACACCCTATAGGTCCAGAAGCCGTTGAAATATGTCAACTTCAGCATATAACAGCATGATGTAAACCTAGCAGTGTAGTCACAGGCCATTGTTGCAGCTACATTGGATAAATCATGAACAGCTGGTATTTTCCAGCATATTTTGTTTTTCATATCTGCAGTCGCGGCCTGGAATCAACTGTAAGACCGAAATCCCAAAGTCAGTGTTATAAGGAAGGAAAAGCAATATTACCGATACCGTCGTCTGGGTTGACAATGCATCCGCGACAAGAGAACTGAAAGGCACTTCAACAAATAGCCGCGGTAAAACCTATCGTTCGGGGCGCCACTAGTAAGATTCACAGTGTACGAGAATATCAATAATCATCCGCGTAAGAATCCTCGACGTGATCACCCGAAGTGACAGGCTGGTCGGATGAAACTGGTGAGCCCCTCGACTGCATGTCGCGGACATTGTTGTCTTCGTGTCTGTTGGCGGCATTCTTCGCCACGGCGTCGCAAGCATCAACCCAGTCCGAATAGACATCGACAGCCGCAGAAAGATCTATTATATAACACAAGTCCCTCAGTGATAAGAAGCTACCCCAGTGACTCGGGAACTTACAGTTGATACCAGTCTGGAAACGCTGGCCACAGACCTTACAAGATAAATTTCCGAGCCCCAGCTTTTTGTCAAGTTTCACTACTACAGAGTTCTCATGATTGCAAAAGAGACATGAGAAGGTCGTGGGCAGCGGTTCTTTCTGACATGATGCTCAGCGCAAAGGCCGTAACTTAGGAAGGTGATTGACTTGCCTTTTTCGGTCCCTGCGGCTTCCTGCTCGACTTCTTTCTCTTGCCCTGTGCGAGAAAGTTCTATGTCAGGGACGTGCAAACGGACAATCCAGGCGACATATTGACCGATCATACCATGATGAAAATGTGTTAATCACAACGCAGGTCAGGTCCGGTTGCTGAGCACAAGTATTTTGGAGTGGTCCGAGCTGGTGCCAAATTTTTGGAGAGGTGTTCGAAACGCAAGTGTTATTATCGAGTTAGATATATGCTATGTAAGCTTGTAATAAGGTTTAGTTAAGTAAGGACTTGGTGTTTGCTTACTAACAAACAAGAAGCGCCGTGTGTGGAGGCGGCTATGCGGGCGCCCGGACTGCCGATGTACCTACTACTCCGTACGAGCCGCTAACCCCTCGCTTCGCTCGGGCGGCTCGAAGGGGTAATTATCAAACCTTCAACCATTCGCTCCGTTCACTCAGGCTTGAAGGGTCGCTTTAAGTAGACAATTGTTCTAACTAGTGGCCAAAACATCATTATAACTGACTGGCATTCTACCTACAGACCTACTGTCTATCATTTAATCTATTAATCAAGTCCTCAAGGTCTTGTTAGAGCTTATCAAAGAACATATTAGGTTGGGCTTTTCGTGGGTATACATCAAGCTGTCTAGAACTCTGTCGGGGTTGGGATAATTCCCAACCAGTAACCTTGAAAGCGCGGGTCGACGAAGTCAGCAGTCATGAGGATTCGATCATGTGACCAGGGTATATTCCTGGCTTACATAATGATAACCACTAGGACTCCTCGCTTAGCCGAGTTTTGTGTGGGATTTCGTTTTCAACCTCTCACTAGCAGCTTCAATCGACTCGACTCGAACTCCTCCACCTGAGCGCGTGGTGCGATTTATTTGTCTGTCTCTGCTACTGCAAGATAGACCCGAGTCGCAATTATGGCTGTTGGAAAGTGAGCCTCCCCAATGCCTCTCCCCCCATAACTTTGCGGGGTCTTGTCGCCGCAATATATTAAAAATTGGCCGCTAACTTCTACAGGAACAAGCGCTTGTCGAAGGGCAAGAAGGGAGTGAAGAAGAGAACAGTTGATCCTTTCTCAAGAAAGGATGAGTACTCTGTCAAGGTAAATATTTCTGCTGCCAGACACTTAGTCTTAAAAGAGACTGTATTACTGACGTGAACAAGGCGCCCTCCACCTTCCAGATCCGAGAGTATGCACCTCACCATAGCAAGACTGCAATTGACAGGATGCTAACAAATTAAAAGTGTGGGAAAGACCCTCGTCAACCGCACCAGTGGTCTGAAGAATGCCACCGATTCGCTGAAGGGCAGAATCTTCGAGGTCTCGCTCGCTGACCTGCAGAACGATGAAGACCACGCCTTCCGCAAAGTCAAACTCCGTGTGGATGAAGTCCAGGGGAAAAATTGTCTAACCAATTTCCATGGCTTGGACTTTACGTCCGACAAGTTACGATCCCTTGTTCGCAAGTGGCAGACTCTGATCGAAGCCAATGTTACTGTGAAGACCACAGATGACTATCTTCTTCGCCTGTTCGCTATTGCATTTACCAAGAGACGTCCCAACCAAATTAAGAAGACTACCTACGCCCGGTCGTCTCAGATTCGCGCTATTCGGAAGAAGATGACTGAAATCATCCAGCGCGAAGCAACCAGCTGCACCCTTTCCCAGCTTACCACGAAGCTCATCCCGGAGGTTATTGGTCGTGAGATTGAAAAGGCAACCCAGGGAATCTACCCGCTGCAAAATGTTTGTGACCCCTGTCAGTGTTGAAATTCAGTCCGTAAATTGACTTTTCTTCCTCTTATAGGTCCACATTCGCAAGGTCAAGCTTCTCAAGCAGCCAAAGTTCGACCTCGGTGCGCTGTTGAGCCTGCATGGAGAGTCTGCAACTGATGACAAGGGCCACAAGGTCGAACGAGAGTTCAAGGAGCAGGTTCTCGAGAGTGTTTGATTTTTCTCTTCTGAATACGGTTATTGCCTGTCCTTAGCTCTCACGTTATGGCTCTTTCTCTACATTGTGGAAGACGGCTACATATATGTACGTGACCGGGGAGCTTCATTGCGGACAATGCTGCAGTCTTAGCAGGGTCTGTATTTGAAATGCGATGTTTAGAGCTTTGATTCCGTTCCCAGTATCCGATCAATACAGTGTAAGTGAAGCGATTCGGTACAAAGAAACCTCGGGACTTTGTCCTTGTAAACACTGGTCACTGCTTACCCTGCACCTTGGCCAGCGGCTGTCAGAGAGCTGATCTGTGTCAACCTGGTTATCACAAGAGCAGGAGCGAACGGTCACTTTCACAGCTCAGAGGGCAAGTTGTGTATCCAGCATTGGGAATTGCGGTAGCAGTTTTGCCGAACCTTCGGATTATTCATGAGACATAAAATGTAAGGCGCCCGGCCTGCAAAGCCCTCACAGACGCTGGGACCTGGAGGTAGAGGACACAGTAGCCAGAGAATAGTAAGCTACAAGTCAGCACTGTACAGATAGCAGGCAGGGGTGTGATCACAGAATAAGACTAGATGTGCTTCTATTGCAGAACGGATTTCTAATCTTCTTACCTCACATAATTGCTCTGCTAAAAGTTCCTGCAGTGCACCCCTGTAGATTTTAAAAAAAAAAATCCCCACTTGTTTTTGTATGGTAAACCCAAGTCATGGAATCTTCATACAGGAATCTCACCACTATAAAGAGACAAGATTTTTCATTTCTGAAATCTTTATAGCATATATAACAGGCAGTATATTCTGATTGCTGTAGATTCCACAACTACACAGATAGTTTTATCTTTATTAATATAAACTAACAGACTATACATGTTTATTTATATTATTAAAAGTATATGCTTAAACATGTAGATTTTAACTAGATGTAGCTTTTCTCTTTTAGAGAATTATTTTAGATACTTGAGTAGAAGATCTAGAGAATAGGTATGGATAGCATAGTGAAGCTGTAAGTTGAACAATAAAGATCTTGATTAACGTAATCAATCACCGAGCGAAACAGATCACCGAGCGAAACACCCCACCAAACTACGCGACGCGCTCATCAACTTCAACCACCAAAATGCCACACAAAACAGCAGATTCAGCAGTTCATCAAGAGGGCCATATCTTGCTTGCAATTAAAGCTTTCAATGATGGTCAATTTAAAAGCATACAGGCTGCTGCACAGGCATATAATGTGCCACATTCAACACTCTACAACTGCCTACACAGGTGTACTGCACATGTAGATGCAATACCAAACAGCAAAAAGCTTACTACCACTAAAGAATCTATGCTTGTCAAATGGATATTATTGATGAACCAATGAGGACTACTGCCATAAATCATCATTGTACAAGATATGGCCAGTCTATTACTATCTAGCTGGTTGAATGCACCAGCTACTGTTGGCCAATATTGGGTCTGAAGATTCATTAATTACCACTATAAGCTCAAATCTAAATATAGCCACAGATATAATCATCAATGGGCTCTATGTGAGGATCCAAAGCTTATTAAAGAGTGGTTTTAGTGTGTTCTGGAGGCTGTACAAAAATATGGCATTACTAAACAGAATATCTATAACTTTGATGAGACTGGCTTTTCAATGGACATGATATCAACAGCAAAGATTGTTACTGGCTCTGAATCTAGAAGCTGGCCTAAAGCAATACAACCAGGGAATTGAGAATAGATAACTATAATTAAAGCAATTAATGCAGCTGGCTGGGCCCTGCCCTCAATAATTATCTTTGCTGGCAAGAATCACCAATCTAATTGATATCCAGATCTACCAAAGGGCTGGGCAATTGGGACTAGCAATAATAGATGGACCACTAATAAGCTAGAGATGCTTTAGCTAAGAAATATCTTTAATAAACATATTAAAGCTTATACAGCAGGCAGATATCACCTGCTAATTCTTGATGGCTATAGCAGCTATACATCTGCTGAATTTGATCAATTCTGCACTGAGAACATGATCATTCTTCTATATTTATCACCACATTCTTTACATCTATTACAACCACTTGATATTGCCTGCTTTGGGCCATTAAAACATGCATATGGGCAGCAAACCCAGATCTATATGCAGCATGGCATCAATCATATTGACAAGAAAGATTTTATTGCAATCTACCAGCAAGTACACCTGTGAGCTCTGACTGCATCTAATATATGCAGTGGATTTGCTGCATCAGGCCTAGTTCTATATAAGCCAGAACAGGTGCTTGACCAGCTTTATATTTAATTGAAAACATCTACTTTGTCAGGCACATCTTATAGCAATCAGTCATCTAGCTGGACTGCTGAGACACCAAAGAATGCTAGGGAGCTTGAGAAGCAGTCAGAGCTAATCAAGTGTTTTTAGCAGCAGCATATGCAGAGTCCTCCCAGTCCAATTAGTCAAGCAGTTGATCAAGTGGTCAAGGGCTGCCAAATCGCGATGAATAATGCAGTGCTTTTAGAGCATGAAATCAAGCAGCTATGTGTGGCCAATCAACATCAAAAACACAAGTAAGAGACAGCTAGATCCTATATTGCTACCAGGGGGATTTTAACTGCTGAAGAAGGCCAGCAGCTTGCTCAGCAAGCTGCAGAATTGCAGGCAGAGGTAGCTGACCAAGCTGATATACAGCCTAAAAGATGTGCACCACTGTGGTGCAGCAACTGCAATATTCAAGGTCATACTAGGGTCAGCTGCCCTAGTAAATAGGCAATTATTTTACATGTAAATAGCTTCAATTTAGGGGTAGTGTGGTGAGATAATTAGATATCTAATAATAATGGCATTGGTGAGTGTTTTGCTCAGTGATCTGTTTTGCTCAGTGATTGATTATGTTAACATAATCCATCACTGAGCTGGTTATACCACCAAGCTGGTCAGTCCTCTGCCAAGAGTTGCAGCCCAATACAACTGAAAATTTTGAAGATTATTGCAACAAAATCTATTATATTTTTCTATATAAAAGAAAAGGCACTATTTATTAGGATATTTAAGCTGATTATAGCCTTCTTGATTGCAATTACTGCATCTTGATAGTCTCTATAGTTGTCAAGATGATTCCTGCAGTTGCTTATACTCTTAAGCTTTTTGCTGTTCTTCAGCACCTGTCAAGCTTCCCCCTGCTTGAATAAAATATCTAGATGCTTGTTGCTTTCTTTTTTGGTGTTTGTTTTCTGTGTGAAGCTGATGAATCTCTTGCTGCAATAGAATAACATTTTGTATAATAATCTCTGTATATTTAATCACCTTATCCACTGCCTGTTCTATAGTGGAAGGAGATAATAATTGATGATTTTAAAGATATTGAATTTGCTTCTTTTGCTGGTTCAGTTAATATATATCAGTTGGTGTCTTGCCTGGGCCAAAAGATTGATTACTATATATTGTGGAAGGTGGTGTTGGTGTCTTAAGCTAAATATAAAGCTTTGAAAGAACTCTTTTAGAGGACAATAAAATTAGGCCAATTACTGCAAATCTACTTTAAATGTTTAATGCTGATAAAGCTTGTTGATAAACTACAGAATAAATATATAGAAAATTTTTTATTAATAGAATGGATCCCTCTCTGCATCATCTCCTGAGTCTTCTGACTATATAAGCACTTTAATGGTGAAAAGCAGCTCACATCCAGCAGTTGTAGCAGATAAGAAGAATATAGTGGTATATATAAAGAAATTATCTTCCTTTCTGTACAGAACTTGTTGAATTCTGTAGTGGCATGGCTACTGTACTTATCTAGAATCAAAAAATAATATCTCCTAACTATATGTGAAGCTGTATATGTCTTGAAGATTTCCTGAAGCTATTTAAGGCTTATCTCATCATTTGTCCAACCATTCTTGCTGACACTGATTCAGTAGTCATTTGAGACAACTTGATATCAACAAAATTGGTGATTTTCTGCAGCAAGAATAATCTGGAGAAGTAAAACTCATCCAGTTATATTTACTGCAATAATTGCAGTCACCCATTCACAATTTCCAGATTATATAGCTGTTGCATGACTCTCTTGTGTTTCTAATCCACAGACAACTTTGGCAGTTGAAATCACACTTATTTGAAAGCTAGTCTCATTCATGTTATAAATATCTTATATAAGAATTCCATAATTTTAAATAATATTATAGAACTGTTTGAACCACTCCTTAATCAGCTCTGGATCTTCATATTTAGCTTGCTGGTAATCATACTTTCAGCTATATTTAGAGCAAAGTTTATTGTGATGCTTAATATATCAGTTTACCCAGTTCTCACCAATGAAGGCTCTTTAGGAGAATGATAACTAGATAAATAGTAATAACTGCACTAAATAATATACAGTTGATATTTGCAGAGGTAAACTATATCAGTCTATATCCAGAATTTATATTGAAAGTGTATTCTCTTCAGTCTCTGTCAATTTTCAACAATTGGTGATTAAATCTTTGCAAGAAGTAGTTCTACTAACACATGTTATTAAGATGCTTTTAGGCATGTCAAATACATCTGCAGCCTTTTGAATTAATGGAAATTGGCTCTTTTTATAGGCCTGAAAAGCTAATTGAAGATATTCCTCCCTAGATATATTGGCCATTAGGTGGTGGTGGTGGGTGGTGGTAGTAATAGTCAAAAACTCAGTGTTGGTGTGGTGGCTGACCAGCTCAGTGGTGTGACCAGCTCAGTAGTGGATTATATTAATGTAATCCACTACTGAGCTGTGTGGATCACTGAGCTGCACAGCCACCACCTTGGCCACCCCCTATCATCAGATTTATTGCGATTTACCAACACACTGTGTTATGGCTAATATATCAAAAGAAGGGTGTATGCAATTAGCACTTAAAGCCTATAAGAAAGATCTTTTTTCATCAAAAACTGCAGCTGCTAAAGCTTTTGATGTGCCTCCAAGGATCTTTATCACATGTGTTAATAAAACTACTGCTCACAAAAATTCAACTGCAAATTATCACAAATTGACAGATACTGAAGAATCTACACTTTCAGCATGGATTCTTAATATAGACCAACATAGTTTACCTCCACAAATATCAACAGTATGCTATCTAGTGCAATTGTTGCTTTCTGTGCAGTTATCTTTATCTCAAGAAGCTTCTATTAGAGAGAACTGAGTAAACTAGTTTATCAAGTGCTATAAAGAACTTTGCTCTAAATACAGCTGAAAGTACAATTATCAGCAAGCTAAATGCAAAGATCCAGAGCTTATTAAGAGCTGGTTTACACAGTTTTATAATGCTATTTAGAAGTATGGGATCCTTGAGCAAGATATCTATAATATAGATAAGACTGGCTTTCAAATGTGTGTGATATCAACTGCTAAAGTTGTCTGTGATTCAGAGACAAGAAAAAGTTATGCAAAGACTATATAATCTAGAAACTGCAAATAGGTTACTGCAATTGTAGCAGTAAATACAACTGAATGGGCCTTATCTTTACAGATTATTTTTGCTGCAAAGAACCATTAATCCCAATGATATAAGATTGTCTTAAAGGATTACCAAATCAGCACCAATAAGAATAGCTGGACAAATAATTAATTAGGCCTTAAATAGCTTTAAGAGATGTTTGAAAAGCATACAGCTTCTTGTACTGTTGGGAGATATCACCTCTTGATTCTGGATGATTACAGCAGTTATGCTACAGCAGGATTTAATAAATTCTGCACAGAAAAGAATATTATTCCTTTATATTTACCACCACATTTATTACATCTGCTTTAATTACTTAATATAAGCTGCTTCTTGCCATTGAAGCACCTTTATGGCCAGAAGACTGAGGAGATAATACAGAATAGAATCTATTTAATTAATAAAAAAGACTTCCTCTATATCTATTTTACAGTCCATCAACATGCTTTATCCTTATCAAATATTTAAAGCAGATTTGCAGCAACTGGCCTGGTTTCATTATCACCTGAAAGAGTGCTTTTAAAGCTTTATATCTAATTGAAAACACCAACACCACCTTCTCCAGCACATAGCAATCAATCTTTTAATGGCCCAGATAAAACTCTAGCTAATATATATTAACTGGACCAGCAAAAGAAGCAAATTCAACATCTCTAAAGTCATCAAACAGTGTCTCCTTCCACACTGGAACAGGCAGTTGATAAGGTGATCAAAAATGCAGAGATTATTATGCAGAATGCTATTTTATTGCAGCAAGAAGTTAATCAACTTTATGCAGCAAATCAGTGTCTAAAAAGGAAGCAAGAGGCATCAAGATATTTTATAGCAACTGATAGTAGCTTGACAGGTGCTAAAGAACAGCAAAAAGCTTAAGAGCATAAGAAGCAACTACAGAAATCATCTAAACCACAGACTTAAAGACCACCAAGATACAGTAATTGCAATCAAATAGGCCATAATTAGCTTAAATGCTCTAGTAAATAGTCTCCTTCTCTATATAGTCAAATTCATTAAATTTGGTTGCAAAATGCTTCAAAATTTACAGTTGTGTTGGTGGTTGAATTTTTTTCTCAGGGACTGCACAGCTTGGTGGTCTATACAGCTCAGTGGTGGATTATATTATAGCAAAGCTGATTACTAACCTCTAAAGCCAGCATGGTTGACAGATTATATAATATAGTTGATAAGTAATATAATCAGACATCAAGCAGGCCAGAACACCAAGCAGACCATGTAACCAATATTTATTATATTAAATATCTAGTTATCTCACCACAACACTCTTAAATTGAAGCTATATATACATAAAATAATTGCCTATCTGTTTGGGCAGCTGACCCTAGTATGACCTTGAATATTGCAGTTGCTGCACTGCAGTGGTGTATATTTTTTAGGCTGTTCATCATCTTCTACTACCCTCTCTGCTTGCAGCTCTGCAGCTTGCTGAGCAAGCTGCTGATTTTCTTCAGCAGTCAAAATACCCCCTGTATTAATATAGAATCTAGTTGTCTCTCACTTATGTTTTTGATATTGATTTACTGTATATAGCTGCTTGATTTCATGCTCTAAAAGCACTGCATTATTTATTGCAATTTGGCAGCCCTTAACCACTTGATCAACTGCTTCACTGATTGGGCTAGGAGGACTGTGTGTACACTGTTATTAAAGATTCTTAATAAGCTTTACCTGCTTCTTCAGCTCTCTAGCATTCTTTAGTGTTTCAGCAGTCCAGCTAGATAATTGATTGCTATGAGATGTGCCTGACAAAGTAGATATTTTCAACTGAATATGAAGCTGATCAAGTACTTGCTCTGGTTTATATGGAACCAGGCCTTCTGCAGCAAATCTACTGCATATACTAGATGCTGTCAGTGCATGCAGACACACTTGCTGATAGATTGCAATAAAATCTTTCTTGTCAATATAATTGATGCTGTGCTGCATATAGATCTGTGTTTTCTGCCCATATACATGTTTCAATGGCTCAAAGCAGGCAATATTAAGCAGCTGTAATAGATGTAATAAATATAGTGGAAGATATAGAGGAATGATCATATTCTCAGTGCAGAATTAATTAAATTCAGCAGATGCATGGCTGCTATAGCTATTAAAAATTAGCAGGCAATATCTCTCTGCTGTATAAGCTTTAATATGTTTATTAAAAACATCCTTCAGTCAACACATTTCAAGCTCATCAGTGGTTCAGCTATTTTTACTGGTCTTAATTATTCAGCCCTTTGGTAGTTCTGTATACCAATTAGATTGGTGATTCTGGGCTGCAAAGATAATTATTGAGGGCAGAGCTCAGCCAGCTGAATTAACTTCTTTAATTATAGTCATTTATTTTTAATTTCTTGATTAGATTGCTCTAGATGAGCCTCTCATCTCAGAGCCAGTAACAATCTTTGCAGTTGCTATCAATCTTATTGAAAAGCCAGTCTTATCAAAGTTGTAGATATTCTGTTCAGTGATGCTATATTGCTGTACAATTTTAAGAACATACTGAAACCACTCTCTAATAATCTTTGAATTCTCACATAGAGCCTGTTGATGATCATATCTGCAGTTGTATTTTGATTTGAGCTTATTATGGCAGTTGACAAATTGTTGCATCCATTTCTTGCTAAGAGGGCTTGAGGATTTCAATTGGCTTGATAATAAAAAACTAACTATATCTTGTATAATGCTAATTCTTGGTGGTAGGCCCTGTTGGTCCATGAATAAGATCTATTTTATAAGTGTAGATTCTTCAGTTGCAGTGAGCTTTCAACTATTAGGCTCTGCATCAACACATGCAGAACACCTATATATGTGGTAGGTCAATGTAGATTGCTTCACATTATATACTTTCACAGCCGCTCAAATGCTTTTTATTTGACCTGATTAAATTGCTTTAATGGCAAGCAAGATATAGCCCTCTTGCTGAACTGCTGAATCCACTTGTTTTGCTTGTTTTGGTGGTATATTTGTAGTTGAAGTTGATGAATATATTGTGTTGGTTGGTTATGTGGCCCGCTCGGTGTCCGATTACATTAATGTAATCCACCACCGAGCGGCGCACACCACTGAGTGGTGCAAAGATTCTAGCAGAACACAATGCCACAATGCCGCAAATTCTATTAGGAATCTATCCACAAATGAATATAATAATGATGCTATATACTAGGTAGGCCTATTTACTAGGGCATTAAGTCCTAAGATGATCAATCAGATGGCAGTTACTGCACTGTAGTGGTGCTTGTTTCTTCCACTCTTGCAATTCCCCCTCTAATGCTTGCTCAGCTTCTTGAGCAAGCTGCTGGCCTTGAGCACCTGTTAGAATGCCTCCTAAAGCAATAAAGAATCTAGAGGCTTCTCTCTTTTGCTTTTGATGCTGATTAGCAGCATGAAGCTCTTCTATCTGCTGCTGAAGCATGAGGACTTTATGCATAGTAGATTTGCATGTCTTTGCCAGCTGACTAATTGCTTGATTTAGAGGGCTTTGAGAATGACAGTTAATAAGCTTTTTGATAAGTTGCATCTGCTTTTGTATCTCTGCAGTAGAATGAGGAGTCTTTGCAACCCAGAGACCATGAGAAGAAGAAAGTAGAGTAATTTTTTTAGACTAAATATTGAGTATATCTAGCACACACTGTGGATTAAATAGCACTAAGCCTGTTGCTGCAAATCCACTCTTTATATTGGCTGCTGAAAGTGCTTTTCATGAAGACTGATATAGCAATAAGAAGCCTTGCTTATCAATATAATTGATGCTAAAATATATGCTCTTCTGAACCTGCTGCCCATAGGCCTGCTTTAGGGGAGCAAAGCAAGAGACATTAAGAGACTATAAATAATAGAATGAATGTGCTGGCATATAAAGAGAAATAATTTGATGATTTTTGCAGAAAAAGTCAAAATCTGCTGTAGCATAACTGTCATGACTATCTAGAATAAGAAGGCAATATCTCTTTATTGTATATGCTGCTATATACCTCTCAAAGACTTCTTTTAGCTATAGCAAGCTTAGCTCATCATTGATCTACTCATTGTCACTTAGACCTATTATCCAGTCATGAGGCAGATCTTAATACCATGTAGATTAATAAATCTTGCCAGCAAAGATGATTATAGAGAGTAGAGCTCAGCCTGTAGTATTAACTAATTTAATAGCTGTCACTCATTCATAATTTCCAGGCTGTATAGCTTACATACAGCTTGTAGAATAGTGAGATCCAGTGATAATTTTTGCTGTAGATATCACATCCATTTGAAAGCTTATTTTATTATAATTGTAAATATCCTGTTCAAGAATACCATATTTTGCTACAGTATTTTGAACAAGATTAAATTAATTCTTAATAATATTTGGATTCTCACATTGTGCTCATTGATAATTATACTTGCAATTATATTTTGATGCAAGATCATTATGCTGCTTGATAAATTGAATTACTTAATTTGGATCAATTGATACAGTATTGCCTTTGTGATCAGATAGTAATAGATCTGCCATTCTGCATACAGTGGCATGAGATAGTGGTAGACCTTGTTTATCCATATCAAGAATCCACTTTTTGAGTGAATATTCTTCTGATTTTGTGAGCTTTTAACTATTTAGCATGGTATCTGAATGTGCTATTCTGCCACAAAGCTAATACTGAAGGGTTTATGGAGGCACATTAAATGCTATTGCTGCTGCTACTTTGCTCTAAAACTGCCCATTCTGATAGGCCTTTATAGCTAATAGAAGACAATCTTCTTGATTAACTGCAGAATCTGATGATTTTGATGGTATATTGGGTGGTTGAATAGAGGAAGATAGATAGAGAGAAAGCTCAGAACTTTTACACTACTTAATAATATATGCTGCTTGATGATGGATTATGTTAAGCCACCTCCTCACTCATGCAAAGTGTTCAATGAATTCAGTAACCAAAATATCAGCAATATCAAGTAATTTAACTGCTCAAAAAGAAGACAGAATTCTTTTTGCTATTTAAGCATTTTAAAAGATTAATTTTCAGGCATTAATATTGCTGCTCAGATACATAATATTTTGTATTCTACTTTTATCTTTTATTTTTATAGATATATTGCATATATTAGTTTGATTTTAAATAATTGAAAACTTATCACTATTAAGAAACCTGTGCTTAAAAGTGAATATTAAATATAAATTAATGTGAGTTTCTCTTTAAATCTATTAATATTTAGCAAATAACAAATCTATTAGTGACAAACTATAATAAATCAACTATTATTACATCATGTGTAATTAGCAAAAATTGAGTTTAAAACTTTATTAAATATTATATCAGGCTTTAATCTAGATATAATGTAATCCACCACTGAGCAAGCAGCAGCCTGAGCAAGCTACGCCCAAATATCTGCCCTGAATGCTGCAATACCTATTATATTAAATATTCTATAAAAAGCGCCTATATACATGAAATTGAAGCTATTTACTAGAGCATCCAGTCCTAATATGTTCAATCTTATGGCAGTTACTGCACTGTAGTAGTGCTCACTTTTTAGGCTTCTGTATCTCACCTACTGCTTGATCAGCTTCTTGAATAAGCTGCTGGTCTTAAGCACCTGTTAGAATCTCCTCTGAAGCAATAAAGGATCTAGGGGCTTCTCTCTTTTATCTTTAATACTTATTAGCAGCTTGAAGCTCTTTTATCTGCTGCTGAAGCATGAGAACCTCATGCATAGTAAATTTACATATTTTTACTAGCTGATCAATTGCTTGATTTGAAGGGCTTTGAGAATGACAGTTAATAAGCTTCTTAATAAGTTGCATTTGCTTTTGCATCTCTGCAGTAGAATGAGAAGTCTTTGCAGTCCAGAAACTATAAGAAGAAGAAGATGATATAATCTCTTTAGCCTAAATATTAAGTATATTTAGCATATGCTGTAGATTGAATGGCATTAGGCCTGTTGCTGCAAATCCACTCTTTATATTGGCTTCTGAAAGTGCTTTTCACAAAAATTGATATAGTGATAAGAAGCCTTGCTTATCAATATAATTAATGCTAAGTTACTGCATGCTTTTCTGAACCCTCTGTCTATAGGCCTTCTTTAAGGGAGCAAAGCAAGAAACATCAAGAGGCTGCAGGTGATGAGAATATAGTGGCATATAAAAAAAATAATTTGCTGATTCTTGCAGAAGTAGTCAAATTCTGCAGTGGCATTGCTGCTATAGCTATCTAGAATAAGAAAGCAATATTTTTCTATAATCTGCCAAATTATATGCTTCTCAAAAACCTTTTTTAGCTAAAGCAATTTCAGCTTATTATTGATTCATCCATTCTCACTTAGGCCTATTGTCCAGTCTGGTGGTGTAACAACAGGCCTAGATAACTAGACTTAGAAGGGCTGTTGGTTTATCTTGAGGACAAGAAACAAGGGGGTGAGCAATATAGAAGTAAGAATAAGCCTGTGTTACTAGCAATGTCTATATAACAGGTTGCTATGTGAGTTGACTACAAGGGTCAGATTCTGTCTGAAAAAAGTGTCTTTATATACATGCTGTTTTCCTGAGTTCTTGAAATCATGAAAATGGATTATAGAATTAGATCATAGAAATAGATTATAGAAATAGATTATAAAAATAGATTATATATAATTCATTATGTGACCTCCCTCCTAGTCTGTAACAGGTGGCAGATTTTAATACTATGAAGATTGGTGGATCTTGCCAGCAAAAATAATCAAAGAAGGTAGGGCTCAGCCCATAATATTAATTGATTTAATAATTATCATCCATTCATGATTTCCAGGATGTATAGCTTGTACACAGCTTATGATATAATGAGATCCAGTAATAACTTTAGCTGTTAATACCACACTTATTTAAAAGCCTGTTTCATCACAATTGTAGATATCTTGTTCAAGAATACTATATTTTGCTATAGTATTCTGAATAAGATTGAATTAATTTTTAACTATTTCTGGATCCTCACATTGTACCTGTTGATAGTCATACTTGTGATTATATTTAGAGGCAAGATCACTATGCTGCTTAATAAACTGAATCACTTAATTTGGACCAATTAATATATTTGCCTTTATAATCAGATAGCAATATAGTTGCTATTTTGTGCATTATATTATGAGATGATAGCAGGCCTCACTCATTTATATCAAGAATTTATTGCTTTAGTGAAGATTCCTCCAGTTTAGTAAGCTTTTGGCTATTTGCTGCAGTATCAACACAAGCAGTACACCCCTGAATGCAGTGTTTTAATATAGAATATGGGACATCATATGCATCAGTTGCTGCTTTTGCAGAAGAGATTTGACTCTCTTTAACTGCTTTAATTGCAAGCAGCATACAGCCTTCTATTTGTGCCTTTAATTCTGCGGTTTTTGGTGGCATATTTGATGTAGAAATAGATGTATTAGGTGATGTAGTTGAATAGAGGGTGGCTCACTTGAATAGCTACTTGCTCAGTAGTAGAGCTTGCTTGGTGGTGGATTACATTAACTGCAAATATGATTATTAATAAGCTTAATATAATGTAATCCACCACCAAGCTGTGCAGACCACTGAGCTGCACAGTCCCTAAGAAAAAAATTCAACCACTAACACAACTGTAAATTTTGAAGCATTTTACAACCAAATTTAATGAATTTAACTATATAAAGAAGAAGACTATTTACTAGGGCATTTAAGCTAATTATGGCCTGTTTAATTACAATTACTGTATCTTGATAGTCTTTAAGTCTGTGGTCTAGATGATTTCTGTAGTTGCTCTTCATACTCTTGAGCTTTTTGCTGTTCTTCAGCATCTATCAAGCTACTACTAATTGCTATAAAATATCTTGATGCCTCTTGCTTTCTTTTTAGACACTGATTTGCTGCATGAAGTTGATTAACTTCTTGCTGCAATAGAATAGTATTCTGTATGATAATCTCTGTGCTTTTGATCACCTTATCAACTGCCTGTTCCAGTGTGGAAGAAGACACTGTTTGATAACTTCAGAGATGTTGAATTTGCTTCTTTTGCTGGTCCAGTTAATATATATTAGCTGGAGCTTTGCTTGAGCTATTAAAAGATTGATTGCTATGTACTGTAGAAGGTGGTGTTGGTGTTTTCAACTGGATATAAAGCTTTGAAAGCACTCTTTCAGGTGATAATAGAACCAGGCTAGTTGCTGCAAATCTGCTTTAAATATTTGATAAGGATAAAGCATGTTGATGGACTGTAAAATAGATATAGAGGAAGTTTTTTTATTAATTAAATAAATTTTATTCTGCATCATCTCCTCAGTCTTCTGGCTATAAAAGCACTTCAATGGCAAGAAGCAGCTTATATTAAGTAGTTGAAGCAGATATAATAAATATGATAATAGATATAAAGGAATAATATTCCTTTTTATATAGAATTTATTAAATCCTGCTGTAGCATAACTGCTATAATTATTTAGAATCAAGAGATGATATCTCCCAATAGTATAAAAAACTATATACTTTTTAAACATCTTTTGAAGTTATTTAAGGCCTAATTTATTATTTGCCCAGCTATTTTTACTGGTGCTGATTCAGTAATCCTTTAAGACAATCTTATATCATTGGGATTGATGGTTCTTTGCAGCAAGAATAATCTGTGAAGATAAGGCCTATCCAGTTATATTCACTACTATAATTGCAGTAACTTATTTGTGATTTTCAGATTATATAGTCTTTGCATGACTTTCTCTTGTCTCTGAACTGTAGACAATTTTAGCAGTTGATATCACACTCATTTAAAAGCTAGTCTTATCTATATTATAAATATCTTGCTCAAGAATCCCATACTTCTAAATAGCATTATAAAACTGTGTAAACCAGCTCTTAATAAGCTCTGGATCTTTGCATTTAGCTTGCTGATAATTATACTTTCAGCTGTATTTAGAGCAAAGTTTTTTATAGTGCTTAATAAATTAGTTTATCTAGTTCTCCCCAATAGAAGCTTCTTGAGATAAAGATAATCACACAGAAAGCAATAATTGCACTAAATAGTATATTGTTGATATTTATAGAGATAAATCATGTTGGTCCATATCAAGAATTCATACTGAAAGTATAGATTCTTCAGTATCTGTCAATTTGTGACAATTTGCAGTTGAATTTTTATGAGCAGTAGTTCTATTAACACATGTGATAAAGGTTCTTAGAGACATGTCAAAAGCTTTAACAGCTGCAGTTTTTGATGGAAAAAGACCTTTCTTATAGCTTCAAGTGCTAATTGCATACACCTTTCTTTTGATATATCAGCTATGACACAGTGTGTTGGTAAATCACAATAAATCCAATGATAGGGGGTGGCTGAGGTGATGGCTATACAGCTTAGTAGTCTGTGCAGCTTGATAGTAGATTACATTAAAGATCTAAAGATTATTTATAAATGATTTCAACGTATACAAAAATTATTCAATATGTTTACTACTTTTTATCTTTAATAAATAGAACTTTTTAATTGAGTATTAATATATAAGAAAAAAAGCTTTATTTATATTTAATATCTGCAATAGATTTACAGCTACTAAATTGATTTTATATTAATTAAATATTTTTCCAACTTTATGTTTAGATATAAATATTTATATTATCTTTTATATTTTATAGCAATTAATCAGCATCCCAAATCTCTTATTTTATAATATCAAGAAATTGAAGCTTCAGACTAGAGCTTTTAAGCATTTATTAAAACATTATTTATAAAGTCTATTAAGTCCAGCAAATCAAGCTCTTAATCAGCTAATTAAGAACTATCAGATTATAATATATAATGCTGTTGTTTTTCACACAAAAAATAGAGAGCTATAAGCTGCCAATTAATATAAAAGAGAAATGCATCTAGATCTTATATAACTATTAAGAGCATTTTAATAAATGCAAAAGAACTGCAACATGCACAATAATCTAATTAAATATATAAAGAGATGATTGAGCAATTAGATTTATAGCCAGTAAAGCAAATACTGCTGCAGTGCAGTTTATATAAATCATTAAAATATACTGCTAGAATATACTCTATATCAGGAAATGAAAGAAGCCCTGGAGTGCAGGGTAAAAAATAGAACCAATGAACAAAGAAGAGTGAAGTCATGTGATCAGACAACCAAGAAAATATTATGTGATTGGGATGTTACAACCAAAAACTACTGTAACAACCAAGAACAACTAGAGCAACCATGAACACAGTAACTAAAGAAAACTATTATAGAATGGACTGAGAAATAATCTATAATAGCAAGAAATAAATAGACCTGGTTACTCAGCTATATATCTAGTCTACTGCATCTTATTCTTATATAGATTTTAGAATTAATATAGAGAATTTATTTATTGCTCTTTTAAAGTTCCTACTTAATCTGCTTATATTAAGAAGTCTACAGGTTATCTAGTTACCTGTTAGATTACCAGATTACTCTATATTTTGACAATAAGACACCCTTATTGTGAGTACTGATAGAAGCTTCAGTATCACCATATCTGCAGTAAGTTAACCAACTAAGCAACCTGCTCTGTCAAAGTTAACTGCTGTGCCAGAAGTGCCTAAAGTCAATATAAAGGTTGTGGACAAGTTGAAAGAACAGTTTATCTAGCTTGCAAGTTAGGTCCAGACTATGCAGTCCCTCAAAGGGATTAAAGTTGCCAATGCTAAAGTATTTAAAGATAAGCATTCTACCTTGAGAAGGTATCTAACTTCAATAAATATATATATTCAGATCAACAACCTTTCTAATGCAATAGAGAGTAACAAGATTATGTTTGTGAGTACCTACTTTTGAGGAGTAGTATTTAATTGATTTGAACTCTATATAAAGAATTTCAACAAGAACTTACTGGAAGACCAAAAAATTAAAATCAAAAAATCTTTGAGAATTATAAGAAGTTTAACAAGAGACTTAAAGCAATCTTTGGAGACTTTAATAAAGAATAAGCAGCAGAAAGAAAGCTATACTCTCTATAATAAGCAACTTCAGTATTAAGTTATATATTCAAGTTTTATCAAATTGTTTCTTATTTGAACTGAGATAAGTTTGCCCTTATAGCCAAATTCTATCAAGGCCTAAAAAGTGAGATCAAGAATAAGATGCTTTATATTAATGATCAGCCCAAAACTTTAAACAAGATAATTGAGTAAGCAACCCAAATTAACAATTAACTCTATAAAAGAAAGATGGAGAACCATTAAAATAACTAAAAATCTTAAAAATCAGTTGACCATCAATGAACTGCTCAACCAAAGAAAGACCAAGATGGAGATATTGTTATAAAGCTTAATGCAACTAATAACTCAAGAGTCTAAGAACAAACTGAAGAAGAAGAATACATGTTTTAAATATGAAAAACCAGGATATTATACAAAAGCTTGTTATCAGAAGAAACCAAGGACTGAACTAGCCACTCAAAAATTAAGAACTAAGATGCTAGCTGCTGCAAGACAATTTAAGATCTGAGATGATCTAGACAAATATTCAAGTGAATCCAAAGTTAGCTTTAGCAATAACCAAATAGATAACCCCAGATTTTGAGAATAGTTTATAAGAAGAAATTTTGATGATAAAGAGAAAGAATATGTGTATAAATATAAAAAAAAGAGAAGAGCTCAAGCAGAAAAAATCAATAAAAGAAAGTTGCAACGGAAATAAAGAATCAAAGAAAAAGAGTCATGATCAGAGCTGCAGCCAGGAGTTCCCTGAGTATTCTAAAGAAAAAGATCAGCACAAAAGACCAAGTACTCAAGAAGAAAAGCTTAATGAGAGATAAGCTGCTCAGAATAATAATTTGCCTATTCAAGATGTTTTAGAAAGACTGAGAAGATTATCATAAAAATAAGAATTTACAAAATAATAATATAGAACCTCTTTCAGATAGTTAGTTCCACAGCTGTCTGACAACTCAGAACACAAAGAAATGGGAGATAGAGCTATTTAAATCTGAGTTAAGAACAACAGAAGAAAACCCTATTAAAATTAAAACCCAAAAAATAAACCTTGCAGCTACACTTTCTTAAAAGCAGGCTGTTGAGAAGATTTCTACATGACTTAAAAAGAGCATATAAACAGCTGTCAGAGATACTAAAAATAGACTTCTTAGAAATGCCTATTTTATGGACAAAGAAATCTACAGATTACTAAAAACCTGGAACAAGCTTCAAGAAGCTAAAGAACCTGATTTTATAACTATTAATTAAAATATATGCTAAACTGCAGTTGCCCTTATTATCAGAAATGATCTGGAAGACTTTACTGAGAGATTAATTGGCAGGCATGCTATAACAACTAATATATTTTTTATAAAGAATTAAAGAAACAATATAGATAGTATTTTTAATTGCTAAAAATTGTTAAAACAAGAAAATTTGAATGCTTATTTTAGAACCCATTATACAATTGTTTAAGAGAAGAATCTGGACATTCAAACCACTACCTGATCAAGAAGAAAGAATGTCAAGCACAACTATACTACTAGCACTTATCAGAAAAGGAAGAGTCCTACTATCTACATAGCCAGATAAGAGAAAAATTCAACAAAGCATAGAGCTAAATAATCAAAAATATTAGATATTATAAGGATTAACACTAAAAACCAGTTATATTAGCAGCCACAAGAAATAATACACCAGTCTACATTCAAGAATAGATTGAGGGAAAACCAGCTATAATTATAATTAACTTAGAAGCCTCTGGGAATTTTATTAGCCCAGAGTATATCAGAGAATTCAGATTGATAACCCAGAAAAATAAGACAAATGTACAAATCAATGATCTAAATAATAAAATTATCTATCAAGGATCAGAGCTCAAGACCAAAGTAATGTACAATTAGAATATTATATTTTGATAACTACCTTTAGAGTTGTGTCTCTGGGAAAACAGTACAATGCTGTGCTAGAAATATTATAACTGCAAGAACAAAACCCTCAGATTAACTAGAAAACTGGCAAAGTGATGATTAATGAACAAATAATTAGTCATAATATTTGTTAATAAGAGTTGAGGGCAAGCTTCACAAGTATATTAAAGAAATTAAGAATAACCCTCAATAAATACATCAACAAATCCAAGAAGAATTTGGCCTAAAAAATAGAAAGATAAAAGGCAACATCTATCCCTAAAAGTTAAGAAAGATAAGATTAAAGCATTATGTAATAAGAATATAAAACAATCAGCAAAATAATCAAGAAAAAAGGCAATTAAGAAAAATAAAGCACTGAAAATCTAAGAGAAACTTAAGATATATAAACAGAAAGTTTAAAAAATCCTTATTAAACTGTTTAAGAAATACTTCAAGTTTCTTAAGCTATTTGTTAAGAAAGAATATTAGTTGCTGCAATATAAAGAAGAATACAAAGTGCAAATATTATTAAAAAATACAAATTATTATAGATAAAACAATAACAGATATTGAGAGATAAGTTAAAAACTAAAAAATTTATCAACAAATTCTTAAAAGCTAAATATATTAGAGAATTAAAATTGCTAATATAATATATTATAAGTAATGTTTGTGCTAAAGAAAAATAAAACATTAAGAATAATAATTGATTATTAATAGCTGAATAATACAATTAAGAATGATGCAAATAAGACACTGCATCAGAAACAAAAGATCTCTGATCTTTTGCAAGAAGCAAAGATTATAACAGTATTTAATGTCAAATATGGTTACTACAACTTGCAGATGAAACCAGAAGATATATAAAAAACTGTGTTCTTAACCGACTTAGAACTATATTATAAATGGGTTGTTGCCCTCATGGGATTAAAACAACTACTAGCAGAATTTGTGAAATATATGACTCACATGCTTTGGAAATATATCAACAACTTTGTTGCCATCTACTTTGATGACATTATTGTCTTTTCAAAAGATATCACAAAACATGACAAACATGTGCAAAAAATAATGAGGAAAACTAATAAAAGCTGAATCATATTAAATATTAAGAAATATAAATTTAACACAATCAAGATCAACTATCTTGAAATGGTCTTTTTGCCAGAAGAATTGGAGATCTCTAAGAAAAAAAACTGGACTCAATCCTAGAATAGCTAACCACAACCAATTTAAGGCAAGTTCAAGGATTCCTAAGAGCAACAGAATATTACTGATAATTTATACAAGAATATACTGAGATTGTGAAACTATTAACAAAGTTAACAAGAAAAGAAGAACATTTCAAATAAAAAAAAGAATAACAACAGATATTTAAACAATTAAAGAAAGCAATTTAGAAGCATTAATACTAGAGCTCTTTAATCCAAAAAAAACAATAGTGGTTTAAACAAACACATCTAAGTTTGCTATTGGACTTGTCTTAGAATAGCCAAATAATCAAGAAAAACTAAGACCTGTGATATTCTACTCTCAATAATTAATCAGATTAGGAAGAAACTATAATATGCACAACTAAAAACTATTAACAATTATAACTATATTTAATAAATAAAGACATTTATCTTCAAGAAGCAAAATATAAAATTATTATAAAAAGTAATCATCACAATTTAAAATACTTTATTATAATAAAAAGACCAGTTGGATGGTAGAAGAATTACCAAGATTTAACTTTGGATTAAATATATTAAAAGAAAGGAAAATACTATTGCTAATATCTTAAGCTGCTAACCCAATTATGGAGTTGAGATTGAATCACCAAAGACCAACATCCTAAAAGAAACTGAAGAAGGACTTTAATATAACTAAAAAGCAACTCTAGCTGCAACTATTTTAGTAACTAAAAGCAACTTATATAACAGAATAATCAAAAAACTGCAAAAGACAAAAAAATCCAAGAAAGATTATAGATTAAAAGACTTAAAGAATGGAATAAACTAGTATTTTGGAATTAGCTTATTATTGTGTCAGCAACTATAGAAAATGAGATAATTTAAAAGTCTTATAATCTACCTGCTGAAGGACACCCAGAAATTGAGAAAATTATAAAAAAGATTTAAAGAACTTTTACTTCAAACAAATATATCAGAAGGTCCAGAAATACATTCAATAATGTTTATAAAGAATGCAACTGCAATAAGCTAACAAAATATATATATATATTATATAGAAAGATGCAAATCCTGGAACTATTAATATAAGCATAATAAAAGATTACTGCAGATTTCATAACTGGATTATCACTTTTAAAGATCTGATTACAGGAATTATCTATACAACTATATTAATTATTGTGAACTGACTGATTAAATATATAATTCTTTAACTAGTTTTTAAGGGAATTACTGCTGAAGGATTAACAACTCTAATACTAAAAAAAGTTTTTATTTAGATAGAACTATTAAAAGAATTTATATCAAAGATAATATAATCCACCACTGAGCTGGTTACACCACCAAGCTGGTCAGTCCTCAGCCAAGAGTTGCAGCCCAACACAACCAAAAATCTCGAAGATTATTGCAACAAAATCTATTATATTTTTCTATATAAAAGAAAAGGCACTATTTATTAGGATATTTAAGCTGATTATAGCCTTCTTGATTGCAATTACTGCATCTTGATGGTCTCTATAGTTGTCAAGATGATTCCTGCAGTTGCTTATGCTCTTAAGCTTTTTGCTGTTCTTCAGCACCTGTTAAGCTTCCCCCTGCTTGAATAAAATATCTAGATGCTTGTCACTTTCTTTTTTGGCATTGGTTTTCTGCATGAAGCTGATGAATCTCTTATTGCAATAGAATAGCATTCTGCATAATAATCTCTGTATATTTAATCACCTTATCCACTGCCTGTTCTATAGTGGAAGAAGATAATAATTAATGACTTTGGAAATATTGAATTTGCTTCTTTTGCTGGTCCAGTTGATATATATCAGTTGGTGTTTTGTCTGGGCCAAAAGATTGATTGCTATATACTGTGGAAGGTGGTGTTGGTGTCTTGAGCTAGATATAAAGCTTCTCTTTCAGGAGATAATAAAATCAGGCCAATTACTACAAATCTATTTTGAATGTTTGATACTGATAAAGCTCATTGATGGACTGCAGAATAGATATATAGAAAATCTTTTTTATTAATAGAATGGATCCCTCTCTGCATCATCTCCTGAGTCTTCTGACTATATAAGCACTTTAATGCTGAAAAGCAGCTCACATCCAGTAATTGTAGCAGATGAGAAGAATGTGATAATATATATAAAGAAATTATCTTTCTTTCTGTACAGAACTTATTAAATTCTATAGTAGCATGGCTACTGTGCCCATCTAGAATCAAAAGATAATATCTTCCAACTGTATATAAAGCTATATATGTCTTAAAGGTCTCCTGAAGCTATTTGAGGTCTATTTCATTATTTGTCCAATCATTCTTTCTGACACTGATTCAGTAGTTATTTGGGACAACTTAATACCAACAAGATTAATGATTTTCTGCAGTAAGAATAATCTGGAGAGATAAGGCCTATGCAGCTGTATTTACTGCAATAATTGCAGTCATCTATTCACAATTTCTAGATTATATAGCTCTTGCATGACTCTCTTGTGTTTCTGATCTACAGACAACTTTGACAGTTGAAATCACATTTATTTAGAAGCTAGTCTTATCCATGTTATAGATATCTTATGTAAGGATTTCATAATTTTAAATAATATTATAAAACTGCTTAAACCACCCCTTGATCAGCTCTGGATCTTCATATTTAGCTTGCTGATAATCATACTTTTAGCTGTATTTAAAGCAAAGTTCATTGTGGCACTTAATATATTGGTTTATCCAGTTCTCACTAATGAAGGCTCTTTGGAAGGATAATAGCTGAGCAGATAACAATAACTGTACTGAATAATATACAGTTAATATTTATAGAGGTAAACCACATCAGTCTATATCTAAAATTTATTAAAAGTATATTCTCTTCAGTCTCTGTCAATTTTTGACAATTGATGATTAAATCTTTGCAAGAAGTAGTCCCACTGACATATGTTATTAAGATGCTTTTAGGCACATCAAATACATCTGCAGCCTTTCAGATTGATGGAAATTGGCTCTTTTTATAGGTTTAAAGAGCCAATTGAAGACATTCCTCCCTAGATATATCAATCATTAGGTGGTGGTGGTGGGTGGTAGTGGTAGTAATAATCAAAAACTCAGTATTAGTGTTGTGGCTGACCAGCTTGGTGGTGGATTATGTTACATTATTTTCCTTAAAAATTCTGGATGACAATTATGAAGGCTATCAGAATTGATCAATAATTATTAACAGCAAATCATAGACTGACAGATAATTAGAAAGAATAATTCAAACTGTGGAGCAATACCTGCAACATTATCTGAATTATAAGTAGGATAATTAGGTTGAACTTTTATCAATCACCTAATTTGTTATTAATGATTTAAAGAATGCAACCGCTCACAAAACATTATATTTTGCAAATTTAGGAAGGCACTCAAGGATGACATAAAACTGAATTAAAAAAAGAATATAGATCTAAGAAAGCTATAGTTATAGCTGCTAAATTAAAACAGCTATATTTGCAGATTGCAAAAGACATACAATGGGCTAAAAATCAAATAAAGTAATATTATAATTGATATCATGAGGACACATCAAGCTTAAGAGAGAAAAAAAGAGTTTATCCTTTAAAACAAATAAAAGGTCAGAAAATTTTCAATTTGAAAAATAAATAACCAAGCAATAAATTGGATGCTGTTAAATATAGATTATTTATTGTCAAGAGAAAACTTTCAAACAACAACTATAAACTTAAACTACTAGAAAAAATAAAAGTTTATTTAATATTCTATATCTCCCTACTTGAATTGACATCCAATGCAGAGTCAAGCCAAGATGAGGCTACTGAAAAAGAATAAGAAGTTAAAAAAATCCTGATAAAAAAATTAGAAAAGAAAAAATCTATTATCTTATTAAATAAAAAGAATACCTACTTGAAGAAAGTACTTGGGAATCAATCAAAAACCTAAATTATTTTGAGAAGATTCAGGAATTTTAACACCAGAAAGAGAGAATAAGAAAGCTAAGATCTTATTGACTTGACTACTCATGCTTCCGCCCCAACATTATCCTGTGTTGGTGCATCCCACTGGAACAGAGTTTTTTACTGCAACAGAAGATTTTTACTATTTCTCAAATTTATACCCTACTACAATGCCAAAATTGCCAGATAAAATCAAATCTCAAATACAGAAAACTTTAAAAAAAAAGCTTCCTGTCAAAAAAAACCAAATTTCACTGTGTTGGTGCAAGAATTTGACATGCCTGTTGGACAGCTTTGCAAATGCTTCAAGGGTCAGCCACCAAAAACTGCCAATATCCCACACAATAAGGCACTAGATGATCAGCAAGAGAAGGCAATTATTCACTGGATTTGACAGCTTAATTCTCTACATTTGCTGCCTACACCAAAGATAATTGAGGGCTGTGCAAACCAGATTTTGCAAAGAAATGCTTTATCTATATTCAAGCTGGCTCCACATGTAGGAGGAAACTAAGTATATTGATTTATTTTGTGTCTTCCTGACAATCTATATCTTATTAAACAGAAACCAATTGAGAAAGAGTAACTAGAGACAGAAGATATTGATATTTTAACATATTAATTTGATCTCTTAGAGCCATATATAGCCTGAATTCCACCAAAGAATATCTATAACTTTAATGAAAGTGGCTTTCAGTTAGGAGAGGCAAAATCTCAAAAAGTTATCACTTCCAACTCTATACAGGTCTCTCAAGGCATTGCTACTAGCAATACAAACAAATCCTTAACAGCTATTGAGTGTATTACAGCTGATGGCATTGTTATTCCTCCATACTTTATCTTTAAGGGTGAGTATCACCTAGAACACTGATATCAACAAGCTCCTGATTCAGCAGATGATTATCAAATTGCTACAGCACCTAAAGAATATACAACAGATGAAATTGCACTGGATTGGATCAAGCACTTCCATCAGCATACAGAAAAGCAGGCTAAGACTAATGCAAGACTATTACTTATAGACAGCCACAGCTCCCATCTTATTATACTCTTCTGTTTTGTGTTTTATACAACTTATCTTGTCTAGCCACTTGATGGCCAGCCTTTCCAGGCCTATAAACACTATTTTCACAAGAAAAACAATGAGAATATACAATAAAGGATCTCTACAATAAACAAGATTGATTTTCTTTGTGATATCCCTAAAATTTACTGCAATATATTCAAACAATGTATAATCTGAAGTGTCTTTGCTGATTAGGACATATATCCCTGGAATCCTTTAAAAGTACTTGACATTCTAGCCAATGCAAGGTCTCCATCTCCAGTTCTAAATATACAGGAGAAAACATCATTAATTTAATTTATCTCAACCAATTTGCCTCCTCAGACAGTTTGTACACTGTGACAGAGTATTCAAAAGCTGGACAAGTTTGTCAATAAAACCCTAGTCTTGATCGAAGCTTTACACACCATCTTGACTGAGCCTTGACTGAGGCTTTCAAAGTGCTATACAAACAGCTGAATTAACAGCCCAACTCCAAAGTGATATATCTTGACATCTAGAGTGTGCACATGCCTCAAATTCTCAGAAATCTCACAGACAAATCCCTACTATAGGGCCATTAACAATTAAGGATGCAAATTGTCAGATTGCTGAATATACTAAGGCTGATTGAAAAAAGATTATTTCCTGTGTCTGGAAACACCAATCTTCAAAGCCAAAAACCACCACTACACAATAATCAGATACTGTTGAAAATACTCAGGGAGATAGCCAGGATCCAGACAATATTAATGCACTATTTAATGTATTTAAATACTAATCTAGTTGTTGAGAAATTTGACAAAATAGTAGAAATCTTCTGTTGCGGTGAAAAACTCCATTCCGGTGGGACGCACCAACACGGGACGATGTTGGGGCGGAAGCACGGGTATCTGAAAGCTGAGAAAGTTTAAAGGAAGGATCAGCTTCAACTAAAGATTTAAGAAGAAACCTCTTCAGGATCCTCTTCATCCAACTGATTTATTATTGTTGTATTGTGATCAAGCATTTTCAAGCTGTGTTCTTTTAAAGCTTTTGCTGAGCTCTTAAACATCTGAGCTTTATAAGAGAATTTTTAAGCTGAAGTTCAGCATCTTCTAATTTGTGCTCTGCTTCTTCAATTTGTGCTACAACTTTTGAGTTTCTTTAAGATCACATTATTTCTTATCACTACAGAATTGTTTTTCACACTTTTGACTACAACAAGTTCATGAAGCACAGTTCCAACTTTTTAAATCTATTGTATATAGATGATTTTTGCGCTTGCAATAACAACAAGAAGAATCAACCGAGAAGCCATTGCAAATAATCAGGTTAGCCTGATAAAAGTGTTCTTGGTGACAATTGTGTTTTGGAGGCATGATAATGAGACTATTTACAAAAAAGAAAATATAGCACCTTGAGAATAGAAGAATAGCAAGATTAAATACTTCTGAGACAGAAGCCTAGAGAAAGAGAGAATTGTCAGGAAATAAAAGAAGCCCTGGAGTGCAGGGTAAAAGATAAAACCAATAAACAAAAAAGAGTGAAGTCATGTGATCAAACAACCAAGAAAATATTATGTGATTGAGATGTTACAATCAAGAACTACTATAACAATCAAAAACAATTAGAGTGACCATAGACACAGTAACTAAAGAAAACTACTATAGAATAAACTAAGAAATGATCTATAATAGCAAGAAATAAATAGACCTGATTATCCAGCTATATATCTAGTCTACTGCATCTTATTCTCATACAGATCTTAGAATTAATATAGAGAATTTACTTATTGCTGTTTCAAAATTTCTATCTAATCTGCTCACATTAAGAAGCCTACAGGTTATCTAGTTACCTGTTAAATCACTAGATTACCCTATATTTTGACACTCTAGTTGCTAAAGAACTGATTTCTAATATATATAAACAATTTAATTTGTGATATAGCTTATAAAAAAGGTGTTTCATGATGAGGAGGTGGCTTGCTCACTTGTGTAGCTTACTTGCTTGTCAACTAATGTAATCAACCACCAAGCAATAAATACCACTGAGTGACAAATTTTTGCCACACTTACTATAATTTTGAAGCTTTTCAACCACCAATACAGTTAAATTAGACTATCTAGTAGTTGAATATATAGCTATTTATTAGGACAATTTCTTATAGTATATCCAATAGTCCCATAGCTACTGCAGTGTTGTGGAGCTTACTATTGAGGCATAAATATAGGCTCATCAAACTTCTTATTAAGCTATATATCAAGCTGCTAAATGTGATTTTGGCCTTCTTATACAGATAAAAAAGTATTATTATCTAGAATAGCAAATTTTTGTTCTTTTTTCTAGTTTTTTACTTAGTCTTAGCTTGTAGAGTTCTAATTTTATCTTAAAGAAGGTTCATATTCATTGCTGCTTACATCTGCAGCTCTCACAATGCCTATAATTCTTCTTTTCTTTCTTATACTCCTTGTATGACTAGCTACTATAGTTAATAGACTGATTACTATACCTAAGTGCTATCACAATATATATACTAAGACTCAGCAATAAATATAGAGATTATAAAAATAAATTTAATACTTTAGTGGAGAATATTTTGGTGAGAAGCACACTCTAAAAGCTATTTAATAAAAGTATATAATAAATATTAAGCATAATTAGCTCTAGAACTTAGTTCTAGAGCTACTATATTATATAACTTAACCATATATATAATCTGCTGATCACACTGACTTCAGAAATCAGTAGTCAGTTTACTATAACAGAGACTCTTACTGTTTGACCTACAGCTTTATTATGCTATTTAAACCTATTTTCTAGGCTTCTTACTCAAGTATCTAGTAATATTGTTAAATTAACTAACTATTAAACTAGCTGAAAATGAGTAGAGGTATCTGCAACTAAAGTTAGTGTGATACTGCTAATATAGCAATAATAATCAAGAGTAAACAATTTTTAAATAATTAATAATTTAATTATCTACTAATTAGAGAATATAATTTTAAAAAATTTAAAGCCAAATATAATAATATCATTATATTAAAACAAATTTATGATTAAATTAAGTTATTAAAGATAGCATCTTATTATAATAATAACTGTAAGATTAAAATTGTCAAAATATAGAGTAATCTGGTAATCTAACAGGTAACTAGATAACCTGTAGGCTTCTTAATGTGAGCAGATTAAGTAGAAACTTTAAGAGAGTAACAAGTAGATTCTCTATATTAATTCTAAGATCTGTATAAGAATAAGATACAGTAGACTAGATATATGGCTAGATAATCAGGTCTATTTATATTTCTATTCCTTTATATCACTGTCATATCTTATTATGTTAACACCTTGCTATATTATGTCATCAATGTGCTATAACTATCATGTTGCCAACATACCTTGTCATGTCACTAACATGTTGGATTATGTTATTGACATGCTTAGTATCAGATTATTCTTTTTCTTTTCTTGGCTGCTCACTAATTCTTGTATTTAGGGTCTTGTTGATAATCCCCTGCTTTCAAGGCTTTTGTCCTAAAAGTATTTAATTCTGCCAGTCTCTTTTTCTGTGATCTCTAATTCTTTCTTTCTATAAGTTCTTTTTTCTGACTTTTATGTTTCACACAAATAATTAACCACATCTTCAAAGTCAAAACTCTAACAGAAAAAACTCATCCAACTAGTAAAAAAGAAAAGGTTTATAATGATCATCTTTTGTGCTTGTTGTGTTTGTTTAGACAAATCTTATATTAAATCAGAGGGTTCTTCCCAGTGCATGAAATGCATAGAAGCAGACAGTTAGAAGTGTATTGAGTCAGTCTTCATTTTCTGAATCTGAATAGCATCAATTAGTCCAGGCTCAATAAAGGATTAGTGAAGAACATGAAGCCACTCTTGCAAAACTTCTTCAACTTAATAAACAGAAATGTTTATTTTGGAAACAGGCTGGCAATTTCATAGCTTGTGATTTCAAAGAGATCAAAGATCTGGAGAGGTTAGAGAAAAATGAACAGAGACAAAAAGAATCAGCATTCAAAGCACAAGAATAACTTGCTTCAGATAGTTATCTCTTCTTATCTGAAGATCCTCTTCTTCTGTCACTTTCAGACAGCCAAGTCAATGAAATCTTGAATTTTTTATTTGCTCTTTCTGGTGTTGAAATTCCTGAATCTTCTTGAGACAGTTCAGGTTCTTAATAGACTCTCAAGTGCTTTTCTCAGGTGAGTATCTTTTTTTACTTAATAAGATAATAGATTCTTTCATTCTCTAACTTTTGTACTAGAATCTTTTTGACTTTCTATTCTTTTTTAGTAGTCTTGTCTTGGCTTAACTTTTTGTTGGATATTGGTTCAAGCAGGGAGATATAGAATATTAGATAAACCTTTATTTTTTCTAGTAGTCTAAGTTTATAGTTGTTGTTTGGTATTTTTTTCTTGATTGTAAATAATCTATATTTAATAGCATCTAATTTATCACTTGGTTATTTGCTTTTCAGATTGAAATTTTTCTGATCTTTTATTTGTCTTAAGAGATAAAATCTCTTTTTTTTCTTAGGTTTAATGCATCCTCACAGTATTGATTATAGTATTATTTTATTTGATCTTCAGCCCATTGTATATCTTTAGCAATCTGCAAATATAGTTGTTTTAATTTAGTAGCTATAATTATAGCCTTTTTAGATCCATGCTCTTGCTTAATTTAGTTCTATATTATTCTTAAATGTTTTCCTAAATTCACAAAATGCAGTGTTTTGTGGGTGATTATATTTCTTAAATTATTTATAGCAAACTGAGCTATTAGCACAAATTCAACCCAATTATCCTGCTTATAATCCAGATAATTTTGCAGGTATTGTTTTACAGTCTGAATTATTTTTTCTGATTGTCCATCCATCTGTAGATGATTTGCTGTAATAATTATTGATCAATCCCAATAGCTTTCATAATTATCATCTAGAATTTTAAAGAGAATAATATATCTCAGTTTAATATAAATTCTTCTAATAATTCAATCCAAATAAAAACTTTTCTTAGTATTAAGATTGTTAATCCTTCTGCAGTAATTCCCTTAGGAACTGGTTAAAGAACTATATATTTAATCAGTCAATCCACAATAACTAATATAGTTATATAGACAATCCCTGTAATCAGATTCTTTGAGGATGGTAGTTCAGTTATAAAGTTTGTGGTGATCTTCTGTTATGCTTATATAAATAATTCTGAAATTTGCATCTTTATATAATATATGTCTTGTTGGTTTATTGTGGTTGCATTCTTCACACTGTTGAATATATTTCTAGATCTTCTAATATATCTGTTTAAAATAATAAGTTTTTTGAATTTTTTATAGTTTTTTCAACTCCTGGGTGTCCTTCAGCAGATAGATTATAAGATTTTTAAATTATCTCATTCTCTATAGTTGCTGACAGAACAATAAGCTGATTTCAGAATACTAATTTATTTTGTTCTTTAAGTTTTTCTTGTAATCTTTCTTAAATCTTTTTGTCTTTTGCAGTTTTCTCAATTATTCTGTTATATAGATTATTTTTAGTTACAGAAATAGTTGTGGCTAGAGTTACTTTATAATTGTATTGAAGTCCTTCTTTAGTCTCTTCCAATATATTAGTTTCTGGTGATTCAATCTTAATTTTATAGTCAGATTGGCAGCTCAAAGCATTAGCAAGAGTATTTTCTTTTTTTAATATATTTGATCTGAAAGTTGAACCTTAACAATTTTTCTACTTATTAGATTTGTCATTCAATCAATCTCTTTATTATAAAGTATTTCAGATTATAATAATTGCTTTTTATAATAATTTTATATTTTGCTTCTTGAAGATAATGCCTCTATTTATCAAATATAGTATAATTACTAATAATTCTTAGTTGTGCACATCATAATTTCTTTTTAATCTAATCAATTATTAAGAGTAAAATATCACAGATCTTAGTTTTTCTTAATTGTCCAGCTGTTCTAAGATAAGTCCAATAGCAAACTTGAACATATTTATTTAAACCACTATTGATTTTTCTGGATTAAAGAGCTTTAATATTAACACTTCTTGAATTGCTTTTTTCAGTTGCTTAAATACTTGATGCTATTCTTTTTTTTACTCAAAAGGTTCTTCTTTTCTTGTTAGCTTTATTAATGATTTTGTGATTTTGATATATCTTTATATAAATCATCAATAATATTCTGTTGCTCCTAGAAATTCTTGAACTTGTTTTAGGTTGGTTAAAATTGGCCATTCTAGGATTAAGTCCATCTTTTCCTTAGAAATTTCCAATTCTTCTGATGAAAAGACCATTTCAAGATAGTCAAGATATAGTGATTGCTATATTATAGGGCATAAAGGATTGAATGCCTGCAACACTCTGGAACTTAGATATTTGTAATTATATGCTGTTTTGGATAGTACATAGAGAATCAAATTTTATGTGGTATTCTGAGGTAGCCGGCTCGCTTGTAGATTAATTTTAATTGTATCAAATTTGCATTTCTTGATGTTCAACATGATTCCAGCTTTCATTAGTTTTTTTATTATTTTTCAGACATATTTGTCATGTTTGGTGACATCTTTCAAAAAAGACAATAATATTATTAAAGTAGACAGCAATAAAGTTATTAATATATTCTTAAAAGCACATGAGTTATATATCTCGCAAATTCAGCTGATAATCATTTCAGTTTTATGAGGGCAATAACCCATTCATGTAGGCCCAAATTTGTCAGAAACATAAATTTCTATATATTTTCCAGCTTCATCCACAAGTTATAGTAGCCCTATTTGATATTAAATACATAACAGTTATAATCTTTGCTTCTTGTAAAAGATCTTTCTTTTGTTTTTGGATGATGTCTTATTCACATTATTCTTAATGTAATCCACCACCGAGCCATGTTCCCCACCGAGCCATGCGCCCAACACAACTGTGTCAAGATTCATCATTTGATGCCATTCAAACCGCCACCATGCCACCAGAACGGCATAAAAAGTTGAAAGATTTGATTGAACAAGAAGGGAGGATCTTATTGGCTATATCAGCCATTCAAAAGGATCAAGTCAGTGGTCCTGCTGAAGCAGCATGTGTTTTCAATGTTCCACAGTCAACACTACACAACAGAATCAATGGCAGCAAGAATCAACATGAAAATTGTGCCAATGGGCATAAGCTTTCAATTACTAAGAAGGATTCAATTGTACAATAGATATTATCTATGGACAAGGGTGGAGCACCTCCCCAGCCAGCAGCTGTACAAAATATGGCCAATATTCTTATTGCTCAATGTGATCCAAAGACACCTCTGCAGCAGGTCAGAAAGAATTGGGTTTACAAGTCTATTAAGCACTGGGATGAGCTTAAAACCCAATTTGCACAAAGATATAACTATCAGCAAGCTAAATATGAGGATCCAAAGATTATTCAGGAATGGTTTGATCTTGTACAGCATACCATTATGGAGAAGGGCATCCTGCAGGAAGATATCTACAACTTTGATGAGACTGGCTTTGTAATGGGCCTGATAGCTACTACTAAGGTAGTAACTAAGGCTGAGATATATGATTGTTTATCTCTTTTACAGCCTGGAAATTGTGAATGGATGACTGCAATTGAAACTATTAATGCTACAGGATGGGCTTTACCATCTTGTATCATTTTTAAAGCAGCATATTTTAAAGAGGCTTGGTTTCAGGAATCAAGCCTACCATCTGATTGGATGATTGAGAGAAGTTCTAATAAATGGATCACTGATACAATTAAAATCTCATGGCTTCAAAAAATCTTTATTCCATCCACAACTGCATGTACAAAGGGGAGATATTAGATATTGATCATAGATAGCTATAGAAGCCATCTGACTCCACAGTTTGATCAAATCTGCATGGAGAATGGTATTATCTCAATCTGCATATCACCACATTCTTCACATCTTCTGCAGCCATTGGATGTCAGCTGTTTTGCTGTTTTAAAGTGAGCATATGGCTGTATAGTTGAGGATAAGATATGCTTTGATATTAACCACATTGACAAGCTTGATTTCCTTGCAGCCTATCCACATGCTTGTGCAGAGACATACAAGCCAGAAAATCTTATCAATAGCTTTGCAGCAACTGGATTAGTCTCTTTTAATCCTGATCAGGTCCTTACAAAGCTCCATATTCAGCTCAAGACTTCTACATCACCTGGCAGCTGATCAGGCAATACTTAGGCTCCCTGAATACCAGAAACACCTCATAATCTTGCTGAATTGGAGCTTCAGGCAACTGCAATCAAGACTTTTCTAAAGCAATGTACACAGAGTCCTCCAAGCCCAACAGATGCAGCTTTAAATCAGCTTATCAAGGAATGTCAAATTGCTATGAATAGCACAGTCATCCTTGCAAAGAAAAACCAGGATCTACATGCTGCAAATAAGAGACAGAAGCAAAAGCACCAGCAATCTATTAAGAAGATAGCTCATGAAGGAAGCCTTTTGGTCCAGGAAGCAAGAGATCTTATAGAAGCTAAAAATCAGACTTCTAAAGCTCCTACTGCACCTACCCTGGAGATAGCTGCTCAAGCCTCTCCACTACATACACAAGCACCACCAAGGTGCAGTGGGTGCAATATTATAGGGCATAAGATAAATAAATGCCCTAGCTGCAATTTCTCCTAATTTCTTTTGTATATAAAGCAGTTTTGGTTGAATAAAATGGGTTCAAATTTCATATATTTGACGCGGTCGTGTTGGGCGCACAGCTCAGTGGGGAACACGGCTCGGTGGTGGATTATGTTAGTTGTATTATTTAGCTGTTAGTAATCAATTATTATTCTTGAGGTTTTATTTTTCTTTAGCACAAACATTACTTGTAATAATATCAACAATTTTGATTCTCTGATATATTTGGCTTTTAAGAATTTGTTAATAAATTCTTTCATTATTTTTAGCTTATTCCACAATATCTGTTGCTGTTTTATCTATAATAGTCTATATTTTTTTAGTAATATCTGCACTTTATCTTCTTCTTTATGTTGTGGCAACCAATAATTTTTCTTAACAAACAGCTTGAGGAACTCAAAGTATTTTTTAAACAATTTAATAAGAACTTTCTAAACTTTTAATTTATATATTTTTTGAATTTTTCTTAGATTTTTTATATTTCATTTTATTTGATTACTCTTTTCTAATTATTTTACTGATTATTTAAATCATATTCTTATTATATAATATTTTGATCTTGTCTTTCTTAGCTTTTAGAGATAGATATTATCTTCTGTCTCTCTCTTATCTTCTAGGCCAAATTCTTCTTAGATTTGTTAGTGTATTTACTAAGGATTACTTTTAATTTTTTTTAACATACTTATAAAGCTTGCCCTGAACTCCTGTTAACAGATATTATAATTAACTATTTGTTCATCAATCATCACTCTGTTAGTTTTTTAGTTAGTCTGAGGGTTCTGTCTATATAGTTATGGTATTTCTAGCACAGCATTATATTGTTTTCCCAAAGGCACAATTCCAAAGATAGTTATTAAGACATAATATTTTTGATTGTAATATCATCTTTTTGATTCTGAGCTCTAAGAATCCCTGGTATATTATTTTATTATTTAACTCTCCAATCTATACATTTGTTTCATTCTTCTGGGTTGTCAGTCCAAATTCCTTAACATATTCTGAGCTAATGAAGTTTCCAGAGGCTTCTAAATTAATTATAATTCTGGCTGGTTTTCCCTCAATCTATCTTTGAATATAGACTGGTGTATCATTTCTAGCATAATTGTGCTTAACATTCTTTCTTTTTAATCAGATAATGGCTTGGATGTTCAGACTCCTCCTTTAAACAGTTGCATAATAAGTTCTGAAGTAGGCATTTAAATTTTCTTGTTTTAATAATTTTTAGCAATTGAAGGTATTATTTATATTGTCCTTTTAATTCTTTATAAAGGATGTACCAGTTATTATAGCATACTTATCAATTCATTTCTCAGTAAAGTCTTCCAGACCATTTCTGATAGTAAGAGCAACTGCAGTTTGGCATATATCTAAGTTAGCAATTGCAAAACCAGATTTCTCAACTTTTTAAGGCTTATTTCAGGTTCTTAGCAATCTGCAGGTTTCTCTATTTATGAGATAAATATTTCTGGAAAGTATTCTTAACATTTCTGACAGTTTTTTATATATTCTTTTTAAGTTGCACAGGAATCTTCTCAACAGTCTGCTTTTAAGAGAATGTAGCTGCAAGGTTCTTTCTTCTAGGTTTTAATCTCAGCAGGATTTTCTTCTGTAGTTCTTAACTCAGATCCAGATGACTCTATCTCTCATTTCTTTATATTCTGAGCTGTCAGACAGCTATAGAACCAACTATTTAAAAGAGGTTCTGTATCATTATTTTGCAGGTCTTTGCTTCTGTAACAATTTTCCCAGTCTTTCTAAGGCATTCTAATAGGTAAATCATTATCCTAAGTAGCTTATCTCTTATTAAGCTCTTCTTCTCAGGTACTTGGCCTTTCATGCTGACCTTTTCCTTTAGAATACTCAGAGAACTTCTGGCTGCAGCTTTAGTTATAACTCTGTTTCTCTTCCTTTTCTTGCTCAAGCTCTCCTTCTTTGTATTCATATTCATCTTCTTTGTCTTTGAAGTTTTTCATCATAAATCTCTCCCAAAACTTGAGGTCATCCTTTTATTCACTTCTGCAATAGCTGACTTCAGATTCACTCAAATATTTGTCTAAATTATTCCAGATTTTGAATTATCTTACAGCAGCTAGCATCTTAGTCCTTAATTTCTGGGTAGTTAGTCCAGTCCTTGGTTTTCTCTGACAACAAGCTTTTGCATAATGTCCTGGCTTTCTGCACTTAAAACAGGTATTCTTCTTTTGCAGTTTGTTCTTGGATTCTTTAGTCACAGTTATATTAAACTTCATAATAATATCTTCATATTGGTCTCTCTTTGGTTGAGCAATCCATTATCAGTTAATTGATTTTCAAGGTTTTTAGTTATTTTGACAGTTCTCCATCCTTTTTTTATAAAGTCAGTTATCAATCTAGGTTGCTTGCTTGATTATCTTGTTCAGGGTTTTGGGTTGATCATCAATATAAAGCATCCCATCCTTGATCTTACTCTTCAGGCCTTGATAAAACTTGGTTATGAGGGCAGACTTGTCTCAATTCAAGTAAGAAGCAATCTAATGGTGAACAGCTCAAGAGTCCAGATCTATAAAAAGAGAGATAGTATTAGACATAAGTCTGCAGCTCCCTAAGGCTGACTGCCCTGGTGAGTGCTGCAGACTTGCACGTAACAATAAACAGCCCCTAAATCTCCTTACTGTCTTGCACCAAAGCATTCACAACGGCCACAACTCATGCTGTAAAACCTTAGCAGAAGAAGGAGCAACCATCTACCGCACACTACTCGTCATAGTTATCAAGATCGACCTTAAATTTACAGAAACCTCCCCTTTGTAAAGCGTGAATTAAAATTGGCCGCTCGTTTGAGCATCTCCCGGCGCTCTGCATGCTTTATACTTGCAGAGGCGACCATATCCTTCTCTCTATCGAAAGGACGCGAACTTGGATCATCTTCCCTTTCAAGTCCCCTGGAAAGGCGTCGGAAGTCCTCGCAAAGAGCAGTTTTCCGTGTTTTCTCCTGAAGATGGTTCAGTACAGGGTATCTGCATAAGCACTCATGATTAGCTTACATTGTATAGTTGTATCCTCTCCGCTGTTGCCTCATCAGCTTTGGATGTTCCAGTGGTGACTTGCTGCAGACCAGTTGAGGTCGGTACAATGCCCATAACCTCGTTTTCAAGTCGTCGTATCTTCTGCTCCGGAGTCTCGATCCACGATGCAGTTGGTCCGTGGCTAACCGTATCAGGAGCTCTGGCACCCCTTCCTGTGTTGAATTTGCGATTGCGTAACTTTGTTGGATCCACTCGCAGAGTTGACTCTAACTGTCCTGGGGGCAGAAGCATCCATTCGTCACGACGAGCCTCGGCACTAGGAACAGACACATCTTCCACCGGTTGTCGGTCGCCACCGTGAATATCGGTGGCCTCTGCATCAGCACCGCCTGCTTCCCCGGATCCGAGTACACTTGGCGGGGGCAGGCTGGGGCCTATGTCATCGTCACTACCGCTATCGCTGTCACTTTCAATGTTATTATTATCACTGTTATCCCTGTAAATATGCGATGGGGGCAATGCTGGGCCGATTATCCTTTGCCGCTTTTCGAGAGCTCCTAGACAAGGAGAGTGCTTTGAGTGGGTATTAGTCTCATCTCCAGTCTGCAATTCTTCGTGTTTTCTCTTTTCGATCTGCTTTCCCCCGCTGGGGGGGTTGGCCGAGTTCATAATGCCTGCATTTGAGTGTGATTTGTGCTTTTGAATAATGTAAAGTTTGATTGTCTGGTCAAACAGGTTGAATACTGGATGAAGGCATGATAATAATATATTGGTGTCAGATGTTACCTAACCTACCTGGTTTGCACTACTGTGTAATAATGCACTCCGTACTCCGTGCATACAATGATGTTCGGTGGGTCCGTCTTGCGCCAAGCCTTAAAGTGCGGCAGTTCTATTGCAGCCCCACTTGCATCCTCATCTCACTTGGTAGTCTCACTAAATAGGCAGGTATCATCAGTGCTGTTAAAGTCTAACAGCATCTCTTTACTAATTAAAATAATTATATTAATAGCAATAATCTCAGATGTTCATATAATCTGAGTGTTAGGCACAAGCCTCTAGCAGACTCCGGAGGCAGCTAGCCATATGGCCAGATAGGTCATGTGACATAGTTGCATGTACATAGTTTGTCAGCTATGCTGGGCCATGGCGCCTTCAGAGGCCAGCAGTCTCACAACAACCCACTCATATTGCTTAACTCACTACTTCACCATGCTATCCATATCTATTAACCAGGCCTTTTTGGCAAGCACCTAATACTGGGCTACTTATCTCTTGTTTCTATAAAAACCTGATAAAAAGACCTCATCAACATATTTAATATTGCTATAGAAGACCAGTTTTATATTTAATGATTTAACCGAAATCTTAATAATTAATATAATAAAATCGTGGTTACTAGATAACAGTCAATATATATAGTTTGAAAAAATAGCAATATTATTATTATTTTTAAAAAGTAGTATTCTTGCTGCTGTAATAAAATCTAAGATTAAGCATATTATACTTTCTAGCTATATAATTCAGATCTTATAGATATAAGCGGAAATTTAGAGATATATAGTAAAAAAAGATAATCAGCTTAAGTTATAGTAATATCAAAGAGTATTCAAAATAGTATCTGAACATAGTTAAGTAAGAAGAGATTTCCAAAGAATAATTACAGAAAAAAAGCTATGATAATACTGCTATTCTATAAATTTATTTAAAGAAAAAAATAGAATATTAAATGGATTATAATTAAATTATCTAAAAATAGAAATGTTTTTTAATCTGTTCTTATTATTATTGCAGGGTACAATTTCCAGTAACATTTAATTTATATTTAAATTAATTCCAATAATAATATTTTATTTTGCTACTAAGACTTTTTAAGAGTCATATAGAAAAATTTTCAGTCATTAAATAATTAAATTACTAATTAAAAGTATTGTTCATTTTTAATTAATATTATATCTTATAACTTTCTTAATAAGAGATAGAAAATTAGCAAAGATAAATTCTAAAAATTAAATAAAGAGATAAAAAGAAACTATTAATATCAGTATATAATAGCTAATAGAGCTCAACTTTTTAATAATATATAGATGTGCAGTAGAGTTATAAAATTTATTTGACTTAATCTAATTACTAATAATATTAATTAATAACATAACCCACAAGCAAACCACTCACTCAATTAAACCACTTACCTGCTCACCTGCACAAATCCTATACAGAAATCAATCAAATTCAACACACCATCATGCCACCAAAAGTGTGTATAAATTTGAAAAATTCAGCTCATCAGGAGGGGCAAATCCTATTGACTATATCTGCCATAAAAAATCATGAGAATCCACTGAGTATTTATAAAGCAGTATATCTTTATAATGTTTCTTTCTCTACTCTAAAGGACTGACTCCACAGCACTGTTGCCAGGACCAATATATGTGTTAATGGGCATAAATTAACTAATACTGAAGAGAATATACTTCTATAATAGATATTATTTCTAGATTAGTGTGGAGCAGCTCCTCAGCCAGTTTTTATATAGAATATGGCCAATATTCTTTTTTCTAAGCACAGTCCATCCAATATTCAATGTTATGTTGGTAAGAATTAGGTATACAACTTTATCAAGCACTATAAAGACCTAAAAACATGATATTCACAAAGATATAACTATGAGCATGCCAAATGTGAAGATCTAAAGATTATCTATAAATAGTTTAAGTATGTATAAACCACTATTTAACAATATAGGATTCTTAATAATAATATCTATAATTTTAATGAGATAGGCTTTGCAATGAGCTTGATTGCCACTATAAAAATAGTTATTAGAGCAGAAACATCTGGTCATCCACCTCTTTTACAGTCTGAGAATCAGGAATGAGTAACAATTATTAAATTAATTAATTCAGCAGAATAAGCACTACCATCTTATATTATTTTCAAAGAGAAGGCTCAACTCCAAGCCTGGTATAAGAATAACATCTTGCTGCATAACTGAAGAATTGAAATCAGTCCTAATAAATAGACTACAAATAAGATTAGCATATTATAGCTTCAAAATCTGTTTATTCTATATACAAATAATCAGATAAAGGAAAAATATCAGATGCTGATTCTTAATAAATATAAAAGCCATCTAACACCTCAATTTGATCACACCTGTGTCTAAAATTATATTATATTAATTTACATGCTATCTTATTTATCTCATCTCCTGCAGTCTCTTGATGTCAGCTGTTTTGCTGTTCTAAAGCACACATATAGCCACTTAGTTAAGAATAATATGCAACTTGATATTAATTATATTGACAAGCTAGATTTTCTCACAGCCTATTCCAAAGCTTATACAGAAGCCTTCAAATCAGAGAATATCAAAAATGGCTTTGCAGCAGCCAGATTAATGCTATTCTGCCCAGATTGAGTGCTTATACAGCTTAATATATAACTTAAGACCCTTACATCTCTTGGAAGCTGTGCTGGCAATATTCTAACCAATTGAGTATCAGAGACACCTCATAATATTCTTGAATTACAGTATCAGGCAACTACAATCAAGGCCTTACTCAAACAATGCATGCAGAGCCCATCAAGCCCTATAAATGCTGCTCTGGATCAGCTTATCAAGGGCTGTCAGTTGGCTATAAATAATACTGCTATCCTTGCAAAGAAAAATTGTGATCTACAAACTGCAAATAAAAAGCAGAAGTAGAAGCATAAGCAATCAATAAACCAGCTATTGCATAGAGAAGGCTTTTCAGTTCAGAAAGCATAAGAGCTTATACAAAGTTGAAATTTGGATGAGAATCAGGCACTGAAGGATATAACTGTTCAGGCTGTGGAGGCAGCTTCTGCACCCTGTATATATGCACTGCCAAGGTGTAGTGACTGCAATACTGTTAGGCATATACAGACTTGATGCTCAAATTGCTCTAATTCTTGATTCTGTAAATAATTGCTGTTTTGAGTCAATAATAAAGCTTCAGATTCTATATAGTATTTGCGCGGGTGGGCGGGTGAGTGGTTCAGTTGGGTGAGTGGCTTGCTTGTGGGTTACATTATTATAAAAAGCTTTCTGTGTTACTGTACTAGAAGTATCACATTATCTCCAGTTCTAGATGCCTCTACTTCTTTTAGCTAGTTTAATAGTTAGTTTAGTTTAATAATTAGTATATAAGATACTGATTTTATAATTCTACTGCTGATAATACTGCATTAATATAATAGTAATATTTAAAAATTCAGACTAAATCTCACAGTTAAAGTCTCTTGAGTCAATCTCTTTATATAATTTATCTTTCAACTTTATTCTTCTCCTTAATTATATTATTTTCTTTAAAGTGACCATTTTATAAGTAAAGAAATATAACTGATATATAAAACTAAAATATTACAGATATTATATATGGAATTATATTATTTGGATAAAGACTGTAAAAATAATGGAGTAATAAATAATTATCTATTAATTCTATAATTCTTATTAATTTAACTACTTTATAATCTAGTGACATTTTAGAAGCTTTTTGAAGTTGCTTTTTTTGTTTAAGATTTATTATAATAATTCAATTGTTAATTATAGTATCTTTATTATTTATAATTATCCTGATTAACTTTTATAATATATTCGGCTCTCAGCCTATATTTAGATTTTATATAAGTTAATTCTTATTTAATAGAGAGATTATAGAAATAAATTACTATTCTATTTTTAATAGACTAATTAATTAATAGATCTTAAATTTAACTGTATTTTTTTATGTATAATTAAATCAGTGCTATTAATAAATAAAATATTATTATCAGACTAGAATATTTAAGTCTTAATAATAATATAATATTTTTATGTCAGCCTAAACTTCTTTGTTTCTTAAAGCTTAGAGCCTTCAAACATTTTTTAAGCTTTATTTTCTGAAGTACTTAATTTTATATCTTTTTATTTGTGCTACTAATTTGAATTATATTAGCAAATAATATCACTGTATAAAAGTATTCTTTAATAAATTATAATAAAAATTGATGAAACAGTAAATATTTAAATATTATATAAATATTTTGACTTCAGCTATTTAAGAATTATTTAAATTTAATTAAATTTTATCTTAAATCTTTTGCAGCATAATAATGAAATCTAATACAGCGTATATTTATATCGGAAGCTAGAGAGAGGCTCTTGACAAGAGAATCTATAAGAATAATGTGAAGAAGACTGTATTATATATAGCTGGAGTATAGTAATAATAGATAATTGTTGATCACAGGACTGATTTTTATTTTTCTAAATTATCAGAAGGCTGAAATCATATATACTAATATATATTATAAAGGTCATAATAACTTTACAGTAAGAACTTATAAGATTTTTCTTGCAGTAAGATCCAGTAGATATCAGTATGGACTTTTCAGTAAGTTGCATATAATGGAATTAAGTTCTAAACTCTAGTTTTTGAGTTAGTTCTAACATTTATCTCTTAAGACTCTTAGAGAATCTAACCTTAGATCTTGTATAGCTTTACTACTTAGTAATCTTTTTAGATTTTTATTCACACTGAGAGATAAGTTGCATCTATGTAATCAACCACCAAGTGATGAATACCACTGAGCAATGAATTTTCACCGCACCCACTATAATTTTGAAGCTTTTCAACCACAAATACAATTAAATTAGACTATCTAGTAGTTGAATATATAGCTATTTATTAGGATAATTCCTTATGGTATGTCCAATAGTCTTATAGCCACTGCAGTGTTGTGGAGCTTGCAAGCTATTAAGATATAAGTGTAGGCTCATCAAGCTTCTCATTAAACTGTGTATCAAGCTGCTGAATACAATTTTGGCCTTCTTGTACAGATAAAAGGATATTATTATCTAGAATAGCACATCTTCTTGCCTTCTTTCTAGTTTTCTGCTCAGTCTCAGCTTGTAGAATCCTAATTTTATCTCAAAGAAGAAGATTCATATTCATTACCATTTATGCAGCCTTTTCAAGATAATAAATATAAGATATTGAGCTGCTAAAAAGCTTTTGCTTTCTTGCACTAAGGCTTTTTTGCAAGCTGTGAACCTTGTGATCCAGCTGGCAAGGATTCTGAGAAGTTTGAAAAACAGGGAAAACTGAACTTTCAACTGAAGCTGGTGATGCTAATATATGAAGCTGAAAAATAATCTTTGCAAGGACCCACTCTTTATTAAGTGGCTTAAGTCCAGCTCCTGCAAAGCCTTTGCATATATTGTCTGGAGTAAACACTTTTGCACAAGCAGATGGATATAGAGATAGAAAGTCTTTCTTGTTAATATAGTTGTTGCCAGCAATCATTCTCTTTTCAAGCAGTTTTCTGTACACACACTTAAGCAGGCCAAAAAACATCAACATCAAATGGTTGCAGGAGATGAGAGGAATATGCAGGCATGCAAAAATAGATAATTGCATTCTTCTTACAGAAAGTATCAAACTCTGCAATTAAATAACTACTATGGCTATCAAGAATAAGCAACTGCTTTGCACCAGTTGTATAGCATCTGGAATATGATTCAAACATCTTTTTAACTTTGCATGCTAGTATGTAATCCTTCAATTATATCTTATACACAGCTCAGGATGGTGCTTGACAAATTTATAAGCTCAGTTGATGTCAAGAACTACAGTAGAATTCTGTAAACACTCACAGAATAATATTTGTGCCATTGAACACAGAAACTCTGGCTGAATTAGAAAACCTCATTTATCTGCCTCTAGTAATTGCTGAATAAGTGTTTCTTCTTCAATAGCCTTTAATCTATGGCTATTAGCACATGTTTCTGCATGTGGTTATCTTAATTCAGTTTTCTTAAGATAAAGGCATTTTTGATAGTGGTAGTGATAAAATAATGTGTTGAAAAAGGAAGTGGTAGAATAGAGGAAATTTTATTGCTTGATAATATTTATTACTTGATGGTTGATTATGTTATATAATTAATGTGCATCTTATAGTATATTTAATATGCTTCTTACTGCATACTTAGTCAGACTTCACTATAATGTAATCAGACACCGAGCGGGCCCGGACACCAAGCGGGCCACATAACCAACCAACACAACATATTCATCAACTTCAACTACAAATATGCCACCAAAACAAGCAAAACAAGTGGATTCAGCAGTTCAGCAAGAGGGCTATATCTTGCTTGCTATCAAAGCAATTCAATCAGGTCAAATAAAAAGCATTCAAGCAGCTGCAAAAGCATATAATGTGAAGTGATACAGAATATCTACAACTTTGATAAGACTGGCTTTTCAATGGGATTGATAACAACTGCAAAGATTGTTATTGGCTCTGAGATGAGAGGCCAGCCTAGAGCAATTCAACCAGGGAATTGAGAATAGATGACTGTGATTAAAAAAGTCAATTCAGCTAGCTGAGCCCTACCCCCAATGATTATCTTTGCAGCCCAGAATCACCAATCTAATTGGTATACAGAACTACTAAAGGGCAGGACAATTGGGACCAGTAAAACAGCTGGACCACTAATGAGCTTGAGATGTGTTGGCTGAAGGATGTTTTTAATAAATATACTAAAGCCTGTACAGCAGGGAGATATTGCCTGCTAATTCTTGATAGTTATAGCAGCCATGCATCTGCTGAATTTAATCAATTCTGCACTGAGAATATGATCATTCCTCTATATCTTCTATTATATTCATCACATCTATTACAGCCGCTTGATATTGCCTGCTTTAGGCCATTGAAACACATATATGGGCAGGAAACACAGATCTATATACAGCACAGCATTAATCATATTAACAAGAAAGATTTTATTGCAATCTACCAGCAAGTGCATCTGCATGCACTAACAGCATCTAGTATATGCAGTGGATTTGCTGCAGGAGGCCTGGTTCTATATAAACTAAAGCAGGTGCTTGACCAGCTTCATATTCAGTTAAAAACATCTACTCTGCCAGGCATATCTCATAGCAATCAATCATCTAGCTGGACTGCTGAAATACCAAAGAATGCTAAGGAGCTGGAGAAGCAGGCAAAGCTTATTAAGAACCTCTGACAACAGTGTATACATAGTCCTCCTAGCCCAATCAGTGAAGCAGTTGATCAAGTAGTCAAGGGCTGCCAAATTGCAATGAATAATGCAGTGCTTTTAGAGCATGAAAACAAGCAGCTATATGCAGCAAATCAATGTCAAAAACATAAGTGAGAGACAACTAGATCCTATATTGGTACAGGGGGTATTTTGACTGCTGAAGAAGATCAGCAGCTTGCTCAGCAAGCTGCAGAGCTGCAAGCAGAGGGGGTAGTGGAAGATGATGAACAGCCTAGAAAACATGCATCACTGCAGTGCAGCAACTGCAATATTCAAGATCATACTAGGGTCAGCTGCCCAAACAGATAGACAATTATTTTATGTGTATATAGCTTCAATTTAGAGGTGTTGTGGTGAGATAACTAGATATTTAATATAATAGGTGTTGGTTATGTGGCCCGCTCGGTGTCCTGGCCTGCTCAGTGTCCGATTACATTATTAAAGCTGCAGTGACTAATCATCAGCAAATTGAAAGCTTACTAGTAGAAGCTCAAAAGCTTGCTCTCTATTTAATGTAATCCACAACCGAGCAACACATACAACTGAGCAACACAGTTTTGCTGCACTCACCATGTTTTTGAAGCTTTTCAGCCATCAACACCATTAAATTAGACTATCTTGTAGTTGAATATATAGCTATTTACTAGGACAATTTCTTATAGTATGTCTAACAATCCCACAGCCACTGCAGTGTGCTGGAGCTCATTGGCAAGGCCTAGATGTAGGCTCATCAACATGCTTATTAAGCTGTGTATCAAGCTGCTGAACACAATTTTGATCTTCCTGTACAAATAAAATAAGATTATCATCTTGAATAGCATGCCTTCTTGTCTTTTTTTTCATTTTCTACTTGTTCTCAGCCTGTAAAACTTTTATTTCTTATTGAAGAAGAAGATTCACATTCATTTCTATCTGTGCAGTCTTTTCAAGATATTAAATATAAGATATTAGACTGCTGAAGAGCTTTCTTGTATTAAGGCTTTTCTGTAAGCTGCAAACCTTGAAATCTAGCTGGTAAGAATTCTAAGATGTTTAAAAAGCAGAGGAGATTGAGCCTTCAACAAAAAATGATATTAATGTATAAAGTTAAAAATAATCTTTTTAAGAACTTGATTTTTATTAAGTAGCTTAAGACCAGTTCCTGTGAAGCCACTGTATATATTCTTTCTAGTAAATACTATTTTATAAGTAGGTGAATAAAGAGATAAGAAATCCTTCTTATCAATATAATTATTGCCAGCAGCTATTATTCCCTCAACCAATTTCCCATACATGTGTTTAATAAGCAGGCTAAAAACATCAATATTCAGTAGTTATAGAAGGTGAGAGGTATAAGAAGGTATATAAAAACAGATAATTATATTCTTCTTGCAGAAAATATTAAATTCTGCAGTCTAATAACTAGAATAATTATCAACAATAAGCAACTGCTTTACACCAGAAATGGTGTTTAGAATGTGGTTCAAACATCTCTTTTAGTCAGTGAAGATCTATTTTATCTGTTGTTCAGCCATTCTAATTTCCCATAAGAGTATAGCTCTTATTAAAAAGAGCAGGTTGAAACCAAGCAGCTTATTAAGATCCTGCTTTTAAGATAATTTATAGGGGTATATAGATCCCTTTTAAGCTCACACATTCAATGATTGTGACTCACGATTTTTTTAAATAACTCTCTGAAGTCTTTTACTACACTTTACTGCAGTAATAACTTTAGAGATGGAACAGAGTCCCATTATAAAGTTAGTTTCATCAAAATTCCAAATATTATTCTTATAGATATTATGTTCCTGAATAGCTTCTTGTACAGTTTTAAACCACTGTCTTATAATATTTAGATCCTCCTGCTTGTAACAACAGGCCTAGGTGACTAGACTAAATAGGGTTGTTGAGTTTATCTTGAAGACAAGAAACAAGGGGGTGAGCAATATAATAGCAAGAATAGACCTGTGTTACTAGCAATGCCTATATAACAGGTTGCTATATGAGTTGACCACAAGGGTTGAAATCTGTCTGAAAGGAGTGTCATTACATACATGTCTGTCTTCCTAGGTTCCTGGAGATTATAGAATAGAATTAGCTTTGAATCATTAATTTAGATCATGGGGTTGGATTGTAGAATTGGATTGTAGACAATATATCACGTGACCTCCTTCCTAATTCGTAACACTGCTTTACACATTGATATGATATACGTTGATTATATTGTGTATACAGTGCTGGGTGGCACTTGATAAAGTTATACTCAGTTGATGCCAATAAATACAGTAGAATCTTGTGTCTGCTCACAAAGTAAAATCTGTGCTATTCTATACAGAAACTCTAACTGAATTGAAAAGCCTCACTTATCTGCATCTAGCAGTTGCTAGTAAGGACTTCCTCTTTAATAACTGTCAATTTATGGCCATTGATGTGTGTTTCTGAGTGTGGTTTTCTTTCTTCAAGCTGTTTGTGAAGAGTAGCTTCTGACACCTCAAATATATTAGCAGCTTTTTTTTGATTGAATTCTTTGATTTCTAATAGCTGAAATAGCTATTTGCATTTGATTTTCTTGAGAAAGAGGCATTTTGCATGATAGAAATAAAAAAAGATGTGTTGAAGAATATTGATGATAGAATGTTTTGAGGGGGTGGCAAAACTGTGTTGCTTAGTTGTATGCATTACTCAGTTGTGGATTATATTATATTTAAATGTATTAGATAATAGATTTGAATGTGCAGACTTTATATAATTTTAAATTATACAAATTTAATTTTTTGATGAGATCATTCTGACTCAAATCTTTTTTTTCTAAAGTTAATTATAATTAATTGTCTTGATTTTAGAGAGATATTTAGAATATCATATTAAAAGAAGAAAACACTAAATATTTTATATGCATTAACTTATTAGTTTAAGAATCTTTTAAGTTAATTTCAACAGTTAAGCAAGTGATTGATAAATATAATATATAATTTAAAGATATCTATATAGAATTTTAATAAGACTAAATTTTAAATTGACATGAATAAACATTATAATATAAATAATAACTTAAGATATTATTAGAGAGTTATATCTTGCCAACTTTAGTAGTCACAAGCTACTAACTGTTATAAAGATAATGAGTAGAAATAAATTATATCTATCATCTATGCTCATAACTGGCCTCAAAGCATATAAATTATGATATCATCATGAGATCTATCAGATGACTAACTGAGATATCGGAATCAGACTATTTAAATAATTAATTAGTTTATAAACCTTTTGACTAATACAGTGTCTGGCAGTCTGCAGATCAAAGAGAAGTCATTAACTCACATGTGAAATTTTCATTATATGTATAAATTTGCAAATTATTGCAATAAAGAAGATTATTTTATTCTGTCTATATTTTTATACTACTTACCTTTTTCAGTTTTTGGATGTCGTTTTTTATCTTATCTTCTAGAATCTCTCAATATTAGCTGTTTTGTAGTTCTGAAGCAGATATACAGTCGCTTAATAAAGAAAAGTATACGGCTTAAAATTAATTATATCAATAAGCTAGATTTTCTTATAGCATAACAGAAGCATAAATAATTAATTAATTAGTTATTAATTGCTGTTTTGCATATATAACCAATTTCTGTATAGGAGACATGGATAGGAGGGATGTTTGGCTCAAGTTGAGTATTCAGGTGGCTTGTGGATTATATTAGTTTGTTACAAACCTTGCCATACAAAGGCCGGATAATTGTAGGACCAAAGGTAGTAACTGATTGGCACATGACTGATCTGATCACTGCAATCACCTTGATCACCGCGATCACCTTGATCACTGTGATCACCATGATCACTATGATTATCAAGGCTTGGGAAAAAGGCATGTATATAATGATGCTCCTTTCAGACAGAATCTGACCCTTGTGGTCAACTCACATAGCAAACCATCATATAGACATTGCTAGTAACACAGGCTATTCTCACTATTATATTGCTCACCCCCTTGTTTCTTGTCTTTAAGATAAACCAACTGCCCTTTTAGGTCTAGTTATCTAGGCCTGTTGTTACATAGTTATAAGCTAATTATATAATAAGAGAATATCAACACAGTCTATAAGTGAGAGCCACATATAACTGAGTGCCACACCATCCACTAGATTATGGCTTTATCACCAATTTCAACCATTATATTTGAATTAGAATATGTACTATCAAGTAGATCTTAAATATCTAATAATTGGAGCACTCTTTAATAATATCTTCTAGTATTAAATATTCACTGTATTTTGATGATATCTGTTTTGCTGATTATAGATCTGCTTAATCATTTTTTATATATTCTTGCTGAGTGTATTGCAGTTCTTTTATATTTGTTAAAATATCTTCACTAGTAATATACTATAGAATTTAGATATATTCTGCTTTTGACACTGATTTTTAGCTTACAGCTTCTTATTTTCTCGTGCAAGAATTATATTATATATTGTAATCTGACAACTCTTAATTATTAAAAACTTATTTTGTTGAATTTGATAAGTTTTATAAATAATACTTTAAAAGATGCTTAAGAGCTCAGATCTGAAGCTTCAATTTCTTAATATTATGTACAAATTAAGATGCTGATTGATTGCTGTGGATGTAGAAGATAATATAAACGTTTTTATCTAAATATAAAATTATAAAAATATTTAGTTAATCTAAGATCAGTTCAATAGCTGCAAATCCACTGCAGATATTAAATATATTTCGCATATTAATATGCAATCAGGAAGTTTTATTAATATGATTAATGCTCATCTGTATGCTAGGTTCAATCCTTTGGTGATATATCTTCTTTAAGATGCGGTCGGGTTGGACCACACAAGGATGACCTGAGGGGAGGATAGACAGAGGAGTATCAACATCAAATAATTAAAAAGATAAATGAAATGCAATGATAATTATTAAATAGAATGATCATATTTTAAGTGTAAATTAATCAAATTCAGATGTAATATAATTATTAATTAATAATTGATACTTATCAATTGCACAGACATGAATATGCTTATAAAATATCTTTTTTATTTAAAATAAGTTAAATTAATTATCTGTCTAGCTATTTTTTACTGATGTCGATCGCTCAGATAATATATCTTTATGAGCTTAATGTATCTTTCCTGCAAATATAATTATGAGAGATAAGACTAATTCAGATAAATTAATTGATTTGATCACAATAATTTATTCACAATTTTCATTGCATAAATCTAGCATGACTAGTTAATTAATCTGATCCAATAATTATTCTGATAGTTAATATCATATTTAAATCAGTCTCATCAAAGTTATGAAAAGCACAGTTTGTAGCAGAGTTTATAGCAGATCAAACTGCAGCTTTATAAATCTATTTAGAGTTATTCTCAGAAGCCTCTAAAGAAGCTCTCTTTATTTTAGAGTCTCTACGGAGATCTCTTTTTTTTGCTTCTGGAGCTCTTAAAGAGGCCTCTTTTATTGCTATATTCTCCGAAGTCTCTGTAGAAACCTCTCCTTCTGCTCATAGGGCCCCTAGAGAGGCCCCCTAAGAAATTTAAATAAGTGTATTAAGTATTTTAAGAATAAAACCTCAATGTCTTCTCTAGTAAGAACTTATGTAAAGATAATATTAATAATAGTCCACTTTCTATAAGCTCTTAGACTACTATAATAGTGTTTATCTTAAATATCATTACAAACTATAAGGATTTTTATTCTAATTAATATTGAAGTGGAAATTCAGTACTGTATTAAGAGGAAAAAGTTCAATATAAACTTAAATATTATGATATTGACTTTACAACGGCTTATACAAATAGTTGAAAAATAAAACAATTAAATAACTTTAAAAAAATATCTGGCTGCCTATCTCATAAAAATTAAGATTAAAATTCATTATTAATTTATATTTGGTTATTAATAAATAACACTATAATATTAAAATAATATCAATTTTACTAAAGTATTAGATTTATAGATTATATTATATTTTTTTACTATTTAATCTGTTTTAATTAAATCACAATTTAAGTGATAATTATCTGCTACAGTGTCAGTTAGAGTATACTATAATTAACTAAAGTTTACTCTTGAGCATTTAATGTATTAAATGTATCTGAAAAGTGCTCTATAACATAATCCACCAAGCAAGCCTCACCAACAAGTGAGTGGTGGTCCAGGCCACTGAGCAAGCCACCCCCCTATTCAACCACATCATCTACTACTATATCAAATTCCATCAAATATGCCATCAAAGACTTTAAAGGTGCAAATAGAAGGCTGTATGCTGCTTGCAATTAAAGCAGTTAAAGAAAGTCAAATCTCTTCTGCAAAAGCAGCAGCTGACATCTATGATGTCCCATATTCTATCCTAAAACACTACATTTAGGGGTGTATGAGCTCGCCTTGATACCTCAGCAAATAATCAAAGGCTTATCAAGCTGGAGGAATCTTCACTAAAGCAATAGATTTTTGATATAAATGAGTGAGGCCTGCCACCATCTCATAATATGATGTGCAAAATGGCAACTATATTACTATCTGATTGCAAAGGCAATATATCAATTGGTCTAAATTGGGTGATCTGATTTATCAAGTAGCATAGTGATCTTGCCTCTAAATATAATTGCAAGTACAACTATTAACAGGCACAATATAAGGATCCAGAGATTGCCAGGAATTAATTCAATCTTGTTCAGAATACCATAGCAAAATGTGGTATTCTTGAATAAGATATCTACAATTGTGATAAAACAGGCTTTCAAATGGATGTGGCATTAACAGCCAAAGTTATTACTGGATCTCATCATACCACAAGCTGTGTACAAGCTATACAGCCTGAAAATTGCAAATGGGTGACAGCCATTGAATTAATCAATATTATGAGCTAGGCCCTACCCCCTTTGATTATTTTTGCTGGCAAGATCCACCAATTTTCATGGTATCAAGATCTGCCACCAGACTGGACAATAGGCCTAACGTAATCCACTACCGAGCGGTGCAAAGATTCTAGCAGAACACAATGCTGCAATGCTGCAAATTCTATTAGGAATCTATCCACAGATGAATATGATAATAATGCTATATACTAGGTAGGCCTATTTACTAGGGCATTAAGTTCTAATATGACCAATCAGATAGCAGTTACTGCACTGTGGTGATGCTTGTTTTTTCTGCTCCTGCAATTCCCCCTCTAATGCTTGCTCAGCTTCTTGAGCAAGCTGCTGGCCTTGAGCACCTGTTAGAATGCCTCCTGAAGCAATAAAGAATCTAGGGGCTTCTCTCTTTTGCTTTTAATACTGATTAGCAGCATGAAGCTCTTTTATCTGCTGCCAAAGTATAAGAACCTCATGCATAGTAGATTTGCATGCCTTACTAGCTGTCAACAAGACCCTGGATGCAAGGGTTACGTGGACGCAGGGAATAAAGATAATCTGAATCAGTCAAACCATGTGATATGATGACATATCAGGAGATTGGATCATATCAGGAGATTGGACATTAAAGAGTGTGATATAATGGAATAAGCATAAATAGGCCCAACTATCTAAGCATGTATCTAGTCTACCACATCTTATTCTCATACAGATCTAAGGATCAATATAGAGAATCTACTTGTTACTTGTTGAAGCTTTCTACTAATCTTCACTCACATTAAGAAGCCTAAGGGTTGTTCTAATACTTGTTAGATCACCAGATTACCCTATATTTTGACAATAAGACACCCTCATTGTGAGCACTGATGGGAGCTTTGATATCATTATGTCCACAGTGAGTTAACTGACCAAGCAACCTGCTCCAACAAAGTTGACTATTGTGCAGGAAGCCCTAAAAGTCAATATAGAGGTTGTGGACAAGTTGAAGGAACAGATTGCCCAGCTTGCAAATCAAGTTCAAACAATACAATTGCTCAAGGGAATTAAGGTTGCTGATGCTAAAGTGTTTGAAGATAAGTGTTCCACCCTGAGAAGGTATCTAACTTTAATAAATATGCATATTTGAATCAACAACCTCTCCACTGCAATAAAAAGTGATAAAGTTATGTTTATGGGCACCTACCTCTGAGGAGCAGTGTTTGACTAATTTGAGCTCTATATGAGAGATTTCAACAAAAATTTGCTGGAAGATCAGAAAGCTGAAACCAGGGAAATTTTTGGGAGTTACAAGAAATTCAAGAAAAGACTTGAAGCAACTTTTGAAGATCCTGATGAGGAATGCACAGCAGAAAGAAAGTTATACTTCTTTCAGCAAGCAACTTTGATGGCAAGTTATATATTGGAATTCTATTAAATTGCTTCTCACTTGAATTGGGATGAGTCTGCTCTTATGGCCAAATTCTACCAAGGCCTGAAGAGTGAGATCAAAGATGGGATGCTTTATATCAATAATCAACCTGAGACTTTAAATGAGATGATTGAGCAAGCAACCCAAGTTGATAATTGACTTTATAAAAGAAAAATGGAGAACCACCAAAATAACTAAAAACCTTGAAAATCAGTTGATCAGTAATAAATTGTTTGACCAAAGAAAGATTAAGACAGAGATATTATTATAAAACTTGGTGTGACTGAGACCAAGGAGTCAAAGGACAAACTACAAAAGAAGAATGTATATTTTAAGTACAAAAAACCAGGACATTACACAAAAGCTTGTTGTCAGAGGAAATTGAAGACTGGACTAACTATCCAGAAATCAAGAATCAAGATGCTAGCTGCTGCAAGACAATTTGTGATCTGTGAGGACTTGAATGATTACTTAAGTGAATCTAAATACAGCTTTAGCAGTGACCAGTTGGCAAAGCCTAAATTCTGGGAGAGATGGATAAGAGAAGAATACAGAATCAGCAAAGAAAAATATATGTGCAGGTATAAAAAAAACAAAGAGCTCAAGCCAGAAGAAACAGAAGAGAGAGAGAAGAATTGCAATCAAAACAAAAATAAAGAACAAGAAGAGAAAAGCTGCAGCCAGAATTTCCCTAAGTATTCTGAAGAAAAAGGTCAGTACAAAAGACCAAATATCTGAGAAGAAGAACTTGATGAGAGATAAGCTGCTTAGAATAAAGATTTACCTATCAGAATGCCTCAGAAGGACTGGGAAGATTACTGCAGAAGCAAGAACTCACAAGATAGTGATACAGAACCCCTTTCAGACAGTGAGTTCCACAGCTGTCTGACAGCTCAGAACATGAAGGAATGGGAGATAAAGCTATTTAAATCTGAGTTAAGAATTGCAGAAGAAAACCCTGCTGGGAATGAAGCCCAGGAGGATGAACCTTGCAGCTACACTCTCTTAAAAGCAGACTGTTGGGAAGAATCCTGCATGACTTGAAAAAAACACATAAATAGCTATTAGAGATGCTGAGAATGGATCTTTCATGAGTGCCTATTTCACAAGAAAAGAAATTTGCAAATTGCTAAAGACTTAAAACAAGCTTCATAAAGTTGAGGAACCTGGTTTTGCAATTGTTAATTAAATTATATGCCAAACTGCAGTTGCCCTTACTATTAAAAATGGTCTGGGAGACTACACCAAGAAATTAATTAACATGTATGTTATAATAAATGATGTACCCTCTATAAAGGACTAAAGGAACAGCATGAATGATATCCTCAATTGCTCAAGATTGTTGAGAAAAGAGCATTTGAATGCTCACTACAGAATCCAACATGCAACTGCCTGAAGGAAGAATCTGGACACCCAAGCCATTACTTGCTCAAGAAGGAAGAATGTCAAGTGTGACAATTATGCTATTAGCACTGATTAGAAGAAGGAGAATCATGTTACCTATCTAGTCAGATAAGAGAAGAATTCAAAAAAGTATGGAGCTGAGGAAACCAGAAAATCAAAGAATATAAAAACCAGCATTAAAAACCAATCACATTAGCAGCCACAAAGAATAATATGCCAGTATACATTCAAGAATGGATTGAGGAAAAGCTAGCCAGAATCATAATTAATTCAGAAGCCTCTGGAAACTTCATTAGCCCAGATTATGTTAAGAAATTCAAATTGGTGACCCAGAAGAGTGGAACAAATATACAAATTGAGGGCTTAAATGAGGAAACAATCTATCAGGGATCAGAGCTCAGAACCAAGAAAGTAATGTTACAGTCAGGACATTATGCTTTGATAACAACTTTTGAAATTGTGCCTCTGGGAAAACAGTATGATGCTATACTAGAAATATTATGGCTGCACAAACAGAACCCTCAGATTGACTGAAAAACTGGCAGAGTGATGATTGATGAATAACTAGTTAGTCACAACACCTGTCAACAAGAGTTGAGGGCAAGCTTCACAAGTATGCTAAAGAGATCAGAGATAACCCTCAGTAAATACACTGACAAATCCAAGAAGGATTTAATCTAGAAAATGAGAGAGAGATAAAAGGCAATATCTAACCCTGAAAGCTAAGAAAGGCAAGATTGAAGTATTGTGCAACAGAAATGTGGAACAGCCAGCAAGACAACTGAAGGGAAAATAGTTGAGAAAAAAGAAGCACTAAAGATCCAGAAAAAGCCCAGAGAGATATATAAACAGGAAGTTCAGGAAGTTCTTATTAAACTGCCTGAGAAATACTTCAAGTTCCTTAAGCTGTTTGTGAAGAAAGAATATTGACTACTACAACACAAGAAAGAATATAAAGTGCAGATACTGTTGAAGAAAGAGTACAAGTTACCACAGATAAAGCAACAACAGATATCATAAGATAAGCTAAAGACCATAAAAGAGTTTATTGACAAGTTTTTGAAAGCTGGATATATCAGAGAATCAAAATCACCAATATCATTACAAGTGATGTTTGTACTGAAGAAGGATAGAACTCCAAGAATGATGATTAATTATTAACAACTGAATAATGCAACTGAAGATGATGCAAACAAGGCACCACATCAAGAACAGAAGAGAGATCTTTTGCAAGGAGCAAGAATTATAACAGTGTTTAATGTCAAGGTTGTATAAATGGGTTGTTGCCCCTATGGGGTTAAAGCAATTACTAGCTGAATTCACCAGATATATGACCCATGTGCTCTGAGAATATATTAACAACTTTGTTGCTGTCTACTTTGATGACATTATTGTCTTTTCAAAAGATGTCACTGAGCATGACAAACATGTCAGGAAAACAATGAGAAAGTTAATGAAAGCTGAAATCACACTAAATATTAAGAAATGCAAATTCAACACAACCAAGGTTAACTATCTTGAGATGGTCTTTTTATTGGAAGGGTTGGAGATCCCTAAAGAAAAACTGGACTCAATTCTAGAATGGCTGATACTGACTGATCTCAAGCAAGTTTAAGGGTTTTTAGGAGCAACAGGATATTGTTGATGATTTATACAAAAATATGCCAAAATCACAAAGCCACTAACAAAGTTGACAAGGAAAGAAGAGCTTTTCAAATAAAAAAACAAACAACAGCAAGTATTTAAGCAACTAAAAAAGAAAATTCAGGAAGCACCAATATTAAAGCTTTTCAATCCTGAAAAACCTATTGTGGTTCAAACAGATGTGTCCAAGTTCACTATTGGACTTGTCTTGGAACAATCAGATGACCAAGGGAAATTGAGACCTGTGGCCTTCTATTCTTGACAATTGACTGGACCAGAACAAAATTATAATGTGCACAACCAAGAACTGCTAGCAATTGTGACTGTGTTTGACAAATGGAGGCATTATCTTCAAGGAGTAAAATATAAAATTGTTATAAAAAGCAACCATCACAATTTGAAATACTTCATCATCACAAAGAGACTAGTTGGACAACAGATCCAATAGGCAGAAGAGCTGTCAAGATTCAACTTTCAAATTGAACACATCAAAGAAAAGGAAAATACTATTGCTAATGCCTTAAGTTGCCAACCTGACTATGAAATTGAAATCAAATCACCAAAAACCAACATTTTGGAAGAAACTGAAGAAGGACTTTGATATAACCAAAAAACAACCTTAACCACAACTATATCAGTGACTGAAGATGATTTGTATAACCAAATGATTGAAGAGACTGCAAAAGACAAAAAGATCCAAGAAAAACTGCAAGAAGGGAAACTCAAAAAACAGAATAGGCTAGTATTCTAAAATCAATTTATTATTGTACCAGCAACTATAGAAAGTGAGATAATTTGAAAATCTCATGATCCACCTGCTAAAGGACACCCAGGAGTCAAAAAAACCATGGAAAAGATTCAAAAAACTTACTACTTTAAGCAGATGCATCAGAAAGTCCAGAAGTATATCCAACAGTGTGAAGAATGCAACTGCAATAAATCAACAAGACATATATTATATGGAAAGATGCAAATTCCAGAACCACCAACACAAGCATGGCAAAAAATCACTGCTGATTTCATAACTGAACTATTACTCTTCAAGGATCTGATTACAGGAATTGCCTATACAACTATACTAGTTGTTGTGGACTGGCTCACCAAATATACTATTCTTCAACCAGTTCCTAAAGGAATTACTGCAGAAGGATTAGCAATTCTAATGTTGAGAAAAGTCTTTATTTAGATCAGACTACCAGAAGAATTTACATCAGACTGAGATATGCTATTCTCTTCAAAATTCTGGACAACAATTATGAAAGCCACTGGAATTGATCAACAACTATTAACAGCAAATCACCCACAGACAGATGGACAATCAGAAAGAATAATTCAGACTGTGAAACAATATCTGTAACATTACCTTAATTATAAGCAGGATAATTGAGTTGAACTTCTACTGATAGCCCAATTTGCCATTAACAATTCAAGGAATGCAACCACCCACAAAACACTGTATTTTGTGAACCTAGGAAGACATCCAAGGATAACCTGAAATCAAGTTGAAAGAGAACATGGATCTGAAAAGGCTATAATTATGGCTGCCAAACTGGAACAATTGCACTCACAAATTGCCAAAGATATACAATGGGCTGAGAACCAGGTAAAGCAATATTACAATTAATATTGCAAGAATGTGCTAAACCTGAGAGAGAGAGAGAGAGTTTACCTCTTAAAACAAACAAAAGATCAGAAAAATTTCAATTTAAAAAGCAAACAACCAAGCAATAAACTAGATGCCATTAAATATGGATTATTCATGATTAAGAAGAAACTATCCAATAACAACTATAAACTTAAACTGCCAGAATAAATGAAGGTTTACTCAATATTCCATATCTCCCTGCTTGAACCAACATCCAACAAAGAGTCAAGCCAAGACAAAGTGACTGAAGAAGAATGGGAAGTCAAAAAGATTCTAGCAAGAAAGTCAGAGAAAGAAAGAATTTATTACCTTATCAAATAAAAAGAATACTCACTGGAGGAAAGTACTTGAGAACCAATCAAGAACTTGAACTGCCCTGAGAAGATTCAGGAATTTCAACATCAAAAAGAGAAAGTGAGAACACTAAGATCTTGTTAACTTGACTATCTAATAATTGTGGAAGGAAGAGATTCTCTGACAAAGAAGAATTATTGACAGAGGCATCTTGAGCCCTGAAATTCAATTCTCTTTGTTCTTCTTCCTCTAACTTTTCAAGCTCCTTAATCTCTTTTATTTCCTGGGTGATGAAATCACCAGCTCTTTTCTGAAGAAGCTGCTCTTGCTTTTGAAGATGATGAGACTGAGCCATAAGAACTTCAATTTCTTCCTGAATTTTCATCTCCTTTGCATGAATTTCTTGCTGAGCCTGAATCAATTGTTTCCATTCCACCTCTGAAAACTCAGGTTGGGTATTGACACATTTCCAACAAGCACAAATGCATTTGCTGCAACAAGCAGAATCTTCCAACTTAACACAGGATTTATTAAGATGAGTGCAATAATTGTAAGGAAAAACCATAATGAACCCCTCCTCAAGGATTTGATGTTTTAGGTTGTTTCTGTGAATACAGGAATCAGTTGCCATCTTGATCAACACATTGAAGAAGTGGGGAAACTAAGAGAAAGAATCTTACTAATGCAGAAAAAATTGCTATTTATGTCTTTTGAGGATGAAAGCCTTAAAGAAAGGGGGATTGTCAACAAGACTCTAAATGCAAGAGTTATGTGGACACAGGGAATAAAGATAATCCAAACCAGTTAAACCATACAATATGATGACATATCAGGAGATTGGATCATATCAGGAGATTGGATCATATCAGGAGATTGAACATCAAAGAGTGTGATATAATAGAATAAGCATAAATAGGCCCAACTACCCAAGCATGTATCTAGTCTACTGTGTCTTATTCTTATACAGATCTAAGGATCAATATAGGGAATCTACTTATTACTTGTTAAAGCTTCTTACCAACCTTCACTCACATTAAGAAGTCTAAGAGTTATCCCAATACCTGTTAGATCACTGGATTACCCTATATTTTGACACTAGCTGACCAATTGCTTGATTTGAGGGGCTTTGAGAATGCTAGTCAATAAGCTTCTTAATAAATTGCATCTGCTTTTGCACCTCTGCAGTAGAATGAGGAGTCTTTGCAACCTATAGGCCATAAGAAGAAGGTGAAGTAATCTTTTTAGACTAAATATTGAGCATATCCAGCATACACTGTGGATTGAATGGCACTAGGCCTGTTGCTGCAAATCCACTCTGTATATTAGCTGCTGAAAGTGCTTTTTATGAAGACTGATATAGCAATAAGAAGCCTTGCTTATCAATATAATTGATGTCAAGATGCATGCTCTTCTGAACCTGCTGCCCATAGGCCTGCTTTAGGGGAGCAAAGCAAGAGACATCAAGAGACTATAGGCAATGAAATGAATGTGCCAGCATATAGAGAGGAATAATTTGATGATTCTTGCAGAAAAAGTTAAAATCTGCTATAGCATAACTGCTATAGCCATCCAGAATAAGAAGGTGATATCTCTATTATATATGCTGCTGTATGCCTCTCAAAGACCTCTTTTAGTTATAGCAAGCCCAGCTCATTATTGGTTCACTCATTATCACTTAGGCCTATTGTCCAGTCATGAGGCAGATCTTGATACCATGTAGATTGGTGGATCTTGCCAGCAAAGATGATCATAGAGGGTAGAGCTCAGTCTGTAGCATTAACTGATTTAATAGCTGTCACTCATTCATAATTTCCAGGCTGTATAGCTCACACACAGCTTGTAGAATAGTAAGATCCAGTGATAATTTTTGCTGTAAATACCACACCTATTTGAAAGCTTGTTTTATTATAATTGTAGATATCCTGTTCAAGAATACCATATTTTGCTACAGTATTTTGAACAAGATTGAACCAATTCTTGATAATATCTGGATTCTCACATTATGCTTGTTGATAATCATACTTGCAATTGTATTTTGATGCAAGATTATTATGCTGCTTGATAAATTGGGTTACTCAATTTGGATCAATTAATGCAGTATTGCCTTTACAATCAGATAGTAATAGATCTGCCATTCTGCATACAGTGGTATAAGATAGTGGTAGACCTTGCTTATCCATATTAAGAATCCATTTTTGAGTGAATATTCTTCTGATTTTGTGAGCTTTTGACTATTTAGCATGGTATCTGAACATGCTGTTCTGCCACAAAGCTAATACTGGAGGGTCTGTGGAGGCACATCAAATGCTGTTGCTGCTGCTGCTTTACTCTGAAACTGCCTATTCTGATAGACTCTTATAGCTAATAGAAGACAATCTTCTTGATTAACTGCAGAATCTGATAATTTTGGTGGCATATTGAGTGGTTGAATAAGAGAAGATGGATAGGGGGGAAGCTCAGAACTTTTATACTGCTCAGTAATATATGCTGCTTGATAGTGGATTACATTAAGTGAGAATAGATAGACTAATGATGAGCTGGGATTGCTTTAGCTAAAAAAGGTTTTTAAGAAGTATAGATCAGCAGACTATAAGAAAATATTGTCTTCTTATTCTGGATGGCCATGGCAGCCATGCCACTGCAGAATTTGACTACTTCTGTAAGAATCAGCAAATTATCTCTCTTTATATGCCACTATATTTTTTCTATTACCTGTAGTCTCTTGATGTCTCTTGCTTTGCTCCCTTAAAGAAGGCCTATAAACAGGGGGTTCAGAAAAGCATGCAGCTTAGCATTAATTATATTGACAAGCAAGGCTTCTTATCACTATATCAATCTTTATAAAAAGCACTTTCAGAAGCCAATATAAAGAGTAGATTTGTGGCAATAGGCCTAGTACCATTCAATCCACAGCATGTGCTGAATATACTTAATATTCAGATTAAAGAGATTACACCATCTTCTTCTTCTTATAGTCTCTGGACTGCAAAGACTCCTCATTCTACTGCAGAGGTGCAAAAGTAGATGCAACTTATTAAGAAGCTTATTAACTAGTATTCTCAAAGCCCCCCAAATTAAGTAATTGGTCAGCTAGTAAGGCATGCAAATCTACTATACATGAGGTTCTTATACTTTGGCAGCAGATAAAAGAGCTTCAAGCTGCTAATAAGTATTAAAGATAAAAGAGAGAAGCCCCTAGATTTTTTATTGCTTCAGGAGAGATCCTAACAGGTGCTCAAGGCCAGCAGCTTATTCAAGAAGCTGATCAAGCAGTAGGTGAGGTACAGGAGCCAAAAAAGTGAGCACCACTACAGTGCAGTAACTGCCATAAGATTGGACATATTAGAACTGGATGCCCTAGTAAATAGCTTCAATTTCATGTATATAGGTGCTTTTTTATAGAATATTTAATATAATAGGTGTTGCAGCATTCAGGGCAAATATTCAGGCACAGCTCACTTGAACTGCTGCTTGCTCATTGGTGACACTCGCTTGTTGGTGGATTATGTTATAGTATTAAACCCAGAATAATGAAAATAAACAGAGAGTAGCATAAAAAAAACTAATGAATAGAGTGAATTATGCCTGCAGGCAAAATATATAAGAAGATATTAGAAGCAGAATAGAAACTGTGAAAAGTAGTAGAAATAGAAATAAAATAAAGAAAACTCAGAAGAGTGAGGTTAGAAAATTAGTGATTATGTTATTATTACTTATTTAAAGAAGTGGAAAACAACAGCAATAATAATCTGAAAAATATTTGCAACTAAATCTAATTTATAGAAATCAGTGTGTATTACTACTTAATAAGTTCATCTAAAGAGCGAAAGATAGAATAGTAATGCTGAGCAGCATGCTAATAGAAGTTTTAATAGAGTATCTATAACTATATCGCAATATTCAATAAGATAATCACACTATAATGTAACTCACAAGTGAGCCACTCATCTAACTGAACTGCTCACCCGCTCACCCGCGTGAATACTATATAGAATCCAAAGCTTTATTATTGACTCAAAACAGCAATTATTTAAAATCAAGAATTAGAGCAATTCAGGCATCAAGTCTGTATATGCTCAACAGTATTGCAGTCACTACACCTTGGCAGTGTATGTATACAGGGTGCAGAAGCTGCCTTCACAGCCTAAGCAATTATACTCTTTAGTGTTTGATTCTTATTCAAAATTCAACTTTATATAAGCTCTTGTGCTTTCTGAACTGAAAGGCCTTCTCTATATAATAGCTGGTTTGTTGATTGCTTCTGCTTCTGCTTCTGCTTTTTATTTGCAGTCTGTAGATCACAATTTTCCTTTGCAAGGATGGCAGCATTATTCATGGCTAACTGACAGCCCTTGATAAGCTGATCCAGAGCAGCATTTATAGGGCTTAATAGGCTCTATATATACTGTTTGAGTAAGGCCTTAATTGTAGTTGCCTAATGCTGTAATTCAAGAATATTATGAGGTGTCTCTGATACTTAATTGGCTAGAATACTGCCAGCACAGCTTTTAAAGAATGTAAAGGTCTTGAGCTATATATTAAGTTGTATAAGCATCTGATTTGGACAGAATAGTATCAATCCAGCTGCTGTAAAGCTGTTTTTAATATTCTCTGATTTGAAGGCTTCTGTACAAGCTTTGAGATAAGACTATGAGAAAATCTAGCTTGTCAATATAATTAATATCAAGTTGCATATTATCCTTAACTAAGTGGCTATATGTGCACTTTAGAACAGCAAAACAGCCAACATCAAGAAACTGCAGGAGATAAGATGAATAAAATAATATGCAAATTAATATAATATAATTTTAGGTGCAGGTGCAATTAAATTAAGGTGTTAAATAGCTTTTATACTTATTAAGAATCAGCATCTGATATTTTCCCTTTGTCCAATTATTTGTATATGGAATAAACAGATTTTAAAGCTATAATATGTCAATCTCATTTGTAGTTTATTTATTAGAACTGATCTCAATCCTCCAGTCATGCAGCAAGATGTTATTCTTATATCAGGCCTGGAATTGAGCCTTCTCTTAAAAATAATACAAGGTGGTAGTGCTCATTCTACTAAATTAACTGATTTAATAATTATTACCCATTCCTGATTCCCAGGCTGTAAAAAAATAGACAATCAGATATCTCTGCTCTAGTGACTATCTTTGCAGTGGCAATCAAGCCCATTGCAAAACCTGTCTTATTAAGATTGTAGATATCATCATTAAGGATTCTGTATTGTTGAATAGTGGTTTGTACACATTCAAATTATTTATAGATAATCTTCAGATCCTCACACTTAGCACACTTATATCTTTATAAATATCACATTTTTAGATCTTTATGATGCTTGATAAAGTTGTAGACCCAATTCTTGTCAATATGACATTAAATATTGGATAGACTGTGCTCAGAAAGAAGAATATTGGCCATATCCTATATAGAGGCTGGCTGAGGAGCTGCTCTATATTGATCCAGAGATAATATCTATTGTAGAAGTGTATCCTCTTTAGTATCAGTCAATTTATGCCCATTGGCATATATATTGGTCCTGGCAACAGTGCTGTGGAGTCAGTCCTTTAGAATAGAGAAAGGAACATCATAAAAATATGCTGTTTTATAAATACTCAGTGGATTCTCATGATTTTTTATGGCAGATATAGTCAATAGGATTCACCCCTCCTGATGAGCTGAATTTTTCAAATTTATACACACTTTTGGTGGCATGGTGGCGCGTTGAATTTGATCGATTTCTGTATAGGATTCGCGCGGGTGAGCAGGTCAGTAGTTTAGTTGGGTGAGCAGTTCACTTGTGGGTTACATTATATAAAGCTAGAGTTATTATTAATAATACAAATCTAAACAAGATTACTAAATCTAATATCTATTCTATATCTCTTCAGTCTCACATGATTTAGTGTTTAGTGAGAAAAAAACTATAACAGAATCTATAAGTGAGCAAGACACATGAGTGAGATACCTCCCCACCACTAAATATATTCAATAACTAATTGTCTAACAACAAACTCAAAAATTGAAGCTATATATTCTAGACATCAACTGCTTAGCAGTTAGGATATTAAACTCTTAATATAATCTAATATATGGCATGTGCTGCATTGTGATATCCACTTTACTGATCATGATCTGACTGCTTAACCACCCCTTCATATATTTGATCAGCTTGTTGAGCATAATGTAACATCCGCACCCCCTAAACAGAACATTATATCAAAACCTCTCATATTTGATGTTCTTGAAACTATATACAGCACCACTTAATAAGCTTATCATTCATATAGTAAAGACTGTATTCCTGTCTCTAATACTACTTCTAACTGCTTCTTGACTTTGATTTTTGATTGTCTAGCTTCTATATATGCCAGTAAAGTCTTTGCTTTCTCTATTTCTTAATCTGTATAATGTCTGCAAAATATATATTTAAAATCTACAATAATCTCCTTTGATTTCTAAATCTAGGAAGATCTATAGTTCAGAATTCTGCTTTAAAATAGTTACTTCTTAAAATATCTGTTGTGCAGTAAGCTAGCCTATAGTCTTTTCTGCTTTTTTAAATATTATATAGGCTATTTAAGAGAGATTTTTTTCTGATAAAGCTCAATTATCTTATATATCACCAATTTCTTGAAATTGTAAGAAGATTTGGAACTAAAGAAGAAAATCCAGCATTAGAACTTAGAAGATATAATAGATCTTATAGAAAATGGCTGAATTTAGATTTAGCTAAAATTGAAGTTATAACACAATTGCAAACGAAACTATATAGTATTATATAAAACAGCATTTTTTAATTAGGCTTCATTATCAAAAATATAAAATCTTCTAGATTTAATATTAATATTAATTTTTATATTTAAGAAAGTGCTCAAATTAAGCAGCTGAAGCGGAAAAAAGAATATAATAATAAAAAATGATTTAAACATTATTTATAAAGCAGTCATATAAGTTATCAACTATTATATCTGTTCATGAAAAAAATTAAAATAGTTTTTAGATTCTGACTTTATTTCTGAATGAAAACATATACAAAATCAGTAATATATATATAATATTCACTGGGATTCAGTTATTCTTAAATATTATAAAATGCCAATCTGAGACATCTATATTAAATTATAAACTTTGTGAATTCTTTCTCCTGAAGATGATTAACTGATACATTTTAGTCTTCAGAAGCACTTATAATCTTAATTATAATCACTCATTTATAATTTGCTGATGTTTGAAGATAAGTATGCTTCTTAATTTTAATAAGAATCTAAACTTATAAGATGTCTACGCCAATCCATGCTTATCTATATTTTAAATATTCTTTGAGTGTAACATTGTACTGTATTTGAATTTTCTTAAATTAAAAGTCTTGTATAGCTTCTAACTATATATTTCAATTCTTTGAATATTAATTCTTTGTTCAATATAAGAAGCAACTTATAAACTGTATTAAATAAATTTTAAGATTTATATCTTCTCTAAAGAAGTAGTATCTTCATTTGTTAAAGAATTCAAGTTGCCATCTTTTGCATTCTTATATATACAGGTAAAAATCCTTGAGAATTTTATTTAATGAGACTTTTTATATGCAGGAGTCAAACACTACTGTAGTTCTAAACTAATATATTGATTTGTTGAGTCGGTCCTTCAACTAAAAAAAAATAGTTAAAAGAGATATTATATATCTTTGCAGCAGCTTAAAAGAACTAATTTTGCCAGATTCCAAATTAAAAAGTGCTAATTGTATAGATTTTTTTTCACAGCAAGCCATATTGATAATGAGGTGGTTGAGAAAACATATGGAATTAGAGCTCTATAGGTGAGGTCTTGACACAGTGTTCTGTTCAGGGATATTCCATTTGGGGGTGTGAATCTTAATCCAACCACGGAGTGGATTACCTCATTGAATGGATCACCCACATACCATCTACTATATTCAGTAACTAATTATATAACAGCAACCTCAAAAATAAGCTATATACGGTAAAATTCATTGCTTGATGATTAAAACATTAAACTTTGACATGATCTAATATATTGCATGTGCTGCACTGTGATGATGTTTGCTTTGCTGATCATCTGACTACTTAATCAGCTCTTTATATATTTGATCAGCTTGCTGTGCACATTGCAATCTCTTTATATCTATTAAAATATTCTTGATAGCCATATAAAATTTACATGCATTTCTCTTTTAATATTAATTAATAATTTATAGTTTTCTATTTTTCTGTGCAAGAAAAACAATATTATGTATTATAATTTGATAGTTCTCAATTAGTTGATTAGAAGCTTATTTTACTGGACTTAATAAGCTTTATAATTGATATTTTAATAGATTCTCAAAAGCCCTAATCTAAAGCTTCAATTTCTTGATATTATAAAATGTTTCAGAGATTTAGAATACTGATCGATTGCTATAAAACATAGAAGATGATATAAACATCTTTATCTAAATATAAAATTGTAAAAGCACTTAATCTAATTAATATAAGATTAATTCAGTAATTGTAGATCTACTACAGATATTAAAAAGCTTTTTTGTATCTTAACGTACAATCAGAAAATCTTATATAATCAATGCTCAGCTATATATTAGATTCAATTCTTTGCTTATATATCTTTTTTAAATTATGCACATATATCTATCATAGGTATTGACTAAGTTGCAAAACAGATTATTAAATATAAAAATATAAATATTAAGAGTAGCTCTTAATTTATAGAGATCTATACTAGGCAACTTATATTTATCTCTATAGTCTTAATAAAGATCTATCTTGACATAGCATCTATTAAATAATTTAAAAATTTTATAAAGATACTTAAAAAGATAATAAAACAGCAATAATTTTAATATTAATAGTATACTATTAAACGTAATATCTTAATAATTTTTTTAAATTTTCTTATTTAATTAAGTTTATATTACTTATAATAATAATACAGTAGATATGCAGCATAATATATTTATATAAAAACAATAGATATAAAAAGAATAAAGGCAGAGAATAAGAAATAAAAGAAAGAATATTTATATTTAATATATAGATATGATTACTATACAGCAGATGTTATATGTCAGTCTGGATCTGCTGTCTATATATCTGCTTCAATAATAAAAAGCAGCTAACATTAAGTGATTGTAGCTGATATAGAAGTGTAATAATATATAAAGAGATATAATTTAATGCTTTTTATAGAAATGATTAATCTCTGCAGTTACATAACTACTATAGCTATCTAGAATTGATAGCTGATATCTCTTAACTATATATGCTGCTATATATCTGTTAAATATCTTTTTCAATCAGAATATATCTAACTTATTATTGGTCCATTTATTTTTACTTATATCAATCATCTAATTATATGACATCTTGATATTATATAGATTGACAGACTTTATTAGCAAAGATAAGGGCTGTAACACAATCAATAGTATAATAGGATTCAGCAATAACCTTGACTGTAGATGCCATATTTATTTAAAATTAGTTTTATCAAAGTTGAGACATTCTGTTCTGAAATACCATATTTTTGCATAATATTATAGACAAGCTAAAACCATTCTTTAATAATCTTTGGATCCTCACATTGAGCCTGTTGATGATCATACAGAAGCTCTTCATGGTGATTAATAAATCTGTGCACTTATTTCTTTTTAATTATGGCTAGAGATGATGCTTTTAGCTGAGCAAATAGCAATAAATTGGCCATATTCATATAATATCTAGATGTGATGATAAGCTCTTTTGATCTATGTTCAATATCTATTTGATAAGCAAAGATTCTTCAGTAGTAGTGAGCTTTTAACAAGCATAGTAAGTTCTGAAGCATTAATATTCTTAAAATATAAAATATAAACGGTAAACTTAATAAACAGATAATAATTAAAGTAATACTATATTTCTTTCTCAGCTACTTTAACTATAGCAACTTTATTATAAAATCTGTAAATATTTAAATGTATTTGTCAAGACAGGCAGTAATTTAAGCTCTTTATATAATGAGCGGCCCAGGACACTGAGCGGCCCACTCATCAATACCAATATATTAAAAAAATCTAGTCATCTAACAGCACTACCTAAATTAAAGCTATCTACCCTAGATATTAGATTCATAAGTCTTAGAGCATCTAATTCTTGTATGTCTTACTATCTCACATGTGCTGCGCTGCAGTGATGTCTGTTTTTTAGGCCCTGGATTCTGCTGCTCAATCACCTCTATCTGTATCTGCTCAGCTTTCTGAGCATGTCTTTCTCTTTAGCATCCATTAGAATTTCTTCAGCAGCAATATAGAATCTAGCTGCCTCTTACTTTCTTTTCTGATATTAATTGATTATATAGAGCTCTTTTAACTTCTTTAAGATGACTTCATCATTATCATCTGATATTCTTTTGCTAGTTGATTGATTGTTAGACTTGATGGACTCTGTGAATGGCAATCAATCAGATGCTTTATTAGCTGTACCTGACACCGCAGACTCTTTGTTGAATGTGATATTTATGCAGTTCAGTTAGCTGAGCTATTGCTATAAGAAAAGTTGATGATATTGATGTCTAATTAAACATCAAGATGTGATAGCACTTTATCTGACTGATAGAATGCTAAGCCAGTAACACCAAATCCATTTTGAATATTAGATGCAGATAGAGCCAGAAAGTCTGACTTATCAATATAATTGATGCCAAGCTGCATGCTGGATTGAACCTGCTGGCTATATATTTGCTTTAATGGTGCAAAGCATCCAATATCATGAGGCTGTAGCTAATATAATAAATAAGATAATATATAAAGAGATATAATTTGATGCTTCTTATAGAAATAATCAACATCTGCAGTTGTATAACTCTTATGATTATCTAAAATCAGTAGATAATATCTTCCAACTGTATATGCTGCTGTATACTTATTAAACACCTCTTTTAATCAGACTATAGCTTATTATTGATCCATTTATTTTTGCTCACACCAATTACCCAATTATGTAGTATATTTTGATACCATATAGATTGATGAATCTTGCCAGCAAAGATGATCACTAAAAATAGGGCCTAGTCAGTTACATTGAGTGCCTCAATTATAGTCACTTATTTATGATTGTCTGGCTGCAGAGCTCTAACACAACTAGTAGAATAATGAGATCAGCGATAACCTTAGCTGTAGATACTATATTTATTTGAAAGCCAGTTTTATTAAAGTTGTAGATACCTTGTTCTAGAATGCCATATTTTTATATAATACTATGAACAAGCTGAAATCATTTTTAATAATCTTTGAATCCTCACATTAAGCCTGTTGATAATTATATTTGTGGTTATATTTAGATTGAAGCTTTTTATGGCAATCAACAAATCTGCACACCCACTTCTTATCAACTATGACTGGAGATAATGTTTTTAGCTGAGCAGATAGCAATAGATTAGCCATATTGTGTACAGTAGCTAAGTGTGATGATAGACCCCATTGATCCATATCCAACATCTATTTGATAAGTGAAGATTCTTCAGTAGTGGTAAGCTTTTAATTATTTAATGCCAAATCAATATGAGCAGCACAATCACAAAGACAATAAATATACAAGTGTTCAACATGGACATTATATGCTTTTGCAATTGCTCGTATACTTCATATTTGACAATCTTTATAAGTTTTGATTGCAAGCAAAATACAGCCCTCAATATCAGCATAAGCCTTTGAATCTGCTGTTTTTGGTGAGATCTTGATGGTTGAAGCTGTTGAACATGCTGTGTGTTGGGGAATGTGGGCTGCTTGATATCTTGGGCTGCTTGGTGTCAGTTTATGTTAACATAATCTATTAGCAAGAGCTCAAATTAATATATATATAGTGTGATCATAGACACTAAGCATGCTATAGTTGAATATAAGATATTATATACATTTATGGCAGCCTAGAAACTTGAAAATTAGTCATTTAAGTTTGAATGAGTAAAAGAATTCTATCTTTTTAAAGTATCTTGATTGTATTGCAATGTTGACATCTTGATTTGAATCCATTGACTGTATTATAGATTGGGGATTATGTGGTGCTCAGTTATATGTATGATCTAGCACTTAGAGCTAATACAATTCAGCAAATTGTCAATTTATTATTAGCTTAATATATAAATCTATCTAATTTATCTACTATTGAAAAAGCTGGATTTAAATTTTTATTAACTGTCATAAGAAGCTTCAATCAAAATATAACTATAATATAATTATTAATAGACTCAATATAAAGATTTTAAGATTATTTGTGAATGATTTCAATATGTGCAACATATTATTCAATAATATAATGTAATCAAATTAATCAGTATATTTAGAATGAGATAAAAATAATAATAGGAAGATGAGAAAATTAACAAACAACTGAAAGAATTAATAAATTATAAGTTAATCTTTAAGTTTGACACTAGTAATTAGACCTTATTTTATTTTCCTATATTTTGCAGCTTTTGAAACTTATTAGTAAAACGAACATTAAAAAACTGCTGATACTAAAACAGAACTGCTCAATCTATCAGATAACAACTTAAAATAATAAGGAATAAGCTGATGATATTATTACTAAAATTATACTTTCAAAAGTATAAATCTGTTTAATCTTGAGGAATAAATATATTTACAATTAAATCTCCAGGGTAAAGTACTGGCTATTTCTTGTCAATAGCGCTTATGCATGAGTCTGCTTTTCAAAATATAAGTTAGAAGTCATATAAGTTGTAAAAAAAATTTTTATCAATATCGCTAAAGCATATAATCTTTAAATTATTATTTTCTACTCTAATAGCAGCATTAAACCAAGATAATACAACCCTACAGTACCTTAGAGAAATATCTATATTTTTATTTTATATATTTACACATAGAATTGCAAAGTGGAATGAGTTACTGAGATCTGTTTAAGAAGGATATAATTCATTTTATACAATACTAAATTTACTATTTTATAAACTTTTTGAGATTAAATTCTCCAGACCTGTATTTCTGATGATAATCATTATAAAGAATAAAAATTATAAGAGCTTCTATATAAAGAATAATTGGATCTTTCTAAGCTGCACACTATTAGAAGCTAAGAATATCTTTATATTTTAGAGAAAGTTTAAACAGCTAAGAGAATTATAAAAATTAACTCTTATATCAAAAGATGCTGTCTCATCAGATACGCTAATTAAAGATATATATAATTTAAAAGCTAAATATTTATACTATGTGCTACATATAGTCTTTAATAAAGAATCAGACTGTATAATATATAAAAAACTCAGATTTTAATTATAAAATGTAAGATGCTCAGAACAACTAAACTAAAAAATAGATCTTAAATTTAATTAAATTTAAAAGATGAAATTATTGATATCTATGCTACTGAAGTTAAAGACTATATTTATAAATAATAAATATTTAATCTACTATTGCTACTTAAACTGCTGAATTTGTAACTGAAGCTGATAGTACTTAAAATAATATATCTGGCTGAGTAAGACAGTGCAACTATCTATAGAGACTTCTAACATATCTAATAATTTAATAATCTATAAAGAAGCTCTTTAACATCCTGATACTAATAAATAAAAAGGCTAATCCCTTTGGCTGTCAAGATGTTGAAATTGACATGGTTTTAGTGCGACCAGGGTTCTCATTGGCCAACACGCTCACCACCTACCGGCAGTATTCCCCCTACAAAACATGTGTTGTATAGCAATGTGTAGAAGGCAGATCTCACTGTCAAAACTACTATTATAGAACGGTCATCACCTCCTCCGACACGGGCTTGTTGAGCCTATTAATATATCTCAGTCTATTAAGATTGAAGGCTTTGTCTCAATCTTTTGGTAAAAGTATATAGTCATCAACTTAATTTCTACTAGAGAATTCCAGATATTAAAATAGTTAAATATGAGCCTCTCAAGACGAATCTATCCATATCTTTAAATTTTTATCTTTCATCTGGCATAGATTCTAACAACTCATATTAACTCTTTATACTATTCTAGCATGAAGATATATAGAATATAATGGCATAAAACATCATAGAAATATAAAAGTCAAGCAATAGCAAGATGGCCTGAGAGATTATAATCATAGTCTACAACTACTGACAAACTGAAAGTCTTTATTGAAATCTTTATATATATGAGCATCTACAAGGAGTCCTGTATTAAGTTATATTAGCTGCGAGATCTATCAATTATACTGATTCATTCCCACATTTGAAATTCAATATTAATTCAATATTCTAGAAACAATATAGAAGATATAAAATAATTTGAAATTTTTATAAAAATTATGCAAGCAACCTACTGCTTATAATTATTATAATGTTCTAATCTCTATATATTATCTTCCTATTTATAGAATTAGATTAGTTCAGTTAAAATTTATCTATTTCCGGAGTTCATTCTCAGCTAGTGTAGTATAATCTTCCATAGATCATAAGCCAGAAGTCTCTATAAATCTTCAGAAATAAACTATCTACTACTAAATAATATAATGTTCTGAACTAAGCTAAATTTTTATTAAAGAGTTCAGGATTGTATACTGCAGCCATATCAGATTTTTAAAGTATAATATGTATATACAGTTTGAATAGCTGATCTTGAGAGTTATAATAAAAAACATGATTGTAGTTGAACTTTAGACTAAATATCTATAAGATGACTGTAGACTGTTAAAGAATTGTTCTAATCTATAAAGTTAAATTCTTCTATATTTAATAAAGATACTCAGTAGCTTCTAAATTAAAGGCACTTCAAGCTAAATATTATAAGAAAAGTAATATAATAAACAACATCAGAAGATTTATAGATAATTAAATAAGAATTACAGAGATCAACTATGAAATTGCAGAAATGGGGCATGCAAATAAATCATAAAAATGTTGGCAGCTATTCCAACAATCTAATATAAGAATTATATTAAATTGGTCAATATCTTGCAGTAAGATATTTTTAGAATTAAATTCTTAATTATTTTTTAAATATAGTAGATCTTAAAGATTGCTGAGACATGTTTAAAATAATATATGCAAATAGCATCTTTTTATAAAGTATTATTAATAATATTTTAATTATATTATACAGAGCTGACTGATTAAAAACCTTTAATTAAAATAATTTAAGTTGATTATTAGTCCAGTCATTATCATTGACTTCAAAAATCTAATTAGAAGATAGTTGATTATTTTAAATTTATACTGCTTAATATGTTTTCTCTGCAAAGATAATTATAAATATTAAAGCTGACTGCTTTAATGGCTGTAACTATTTATAATTATCAGATTGTATAAACTGAATAATCAATTTTTTTTAAATGATCAATGACACTTATAATAAAGTTAGTCTCATCAAAACTAATAGATATTTTTATTCACAACCTTATATTGCTTAATTGCTTACTGTATATACTAAATTTCATTCTTTAATTTTTTAAATCTTTATATTGAGCTTATTGATGATTATATTTGTAAGAAAATAATATTTTAAGATTATTATAATGACTAAGAAAGTTACAAATCTAATTCTTGTTAATGGTAGATAAAATAGTTAATCTGACCCACTCAGAAAAAAGAATATTACTCATTTATTATATATTACTAGATCTAGAAGACATTCCTTGCTTATAGATATTATTCGTTTGATAAGAGACTTCTCTTTAATTAAGTTAATTTTGATTTCTAGACAGAGAACATCAAGTATAGTCTTGAAGCCAATCACAGAAAATAGAGTGGGAAACGTTATATGCACACATAGCTGCTTGAAAATTCGAAATTTAATGCTTTTTCAACGCTTTAATGATCAATGATATTCTGTCTTCTTGATAAGGGCCTTTTTGACAGATTTTGCGAACACCTTGATGGTTGATTTGTTGAACATGTTGCATGTTGGGAGATGAGCAGCTTGCTTGGAGATTACATCAAAGAATATATTTATTACTGCTTTAATTTTCTTCCCAAATAAATCACAAAATTATTAGCTCTACAATTTGCTTTAATTAATACTATTATCTTTTATTTTTTATATTATTACTATAGACTTTATTGCAGCATCATTACTACCATATTTTAAAGAATGTAATATACTTCAATAGTAACGATAATTTCATAAAATAAGTTATTTTACTAGCTGATAAAGATACTTAAAATACTTAATAATAAGCTAAACAATAAACACTGTTATAACTCCAGACAGTGTTCAATTTTATAAAAAAAATTGAGATGGGTTGTCTGAAATTAATATCTAATATTATTATAGAAATAGTGATGTCCTTATCGAATAATAATATTTTAAGATTTTATTAATAAGATCCATTTCTGAGAAGACCATAACAATAGCAGCTATAGTATCTAAAAAACTTATATAATAGAATATATAAGCTGATCTGCTTTACTTCTACTAATTATATTCCTATATAGCTTTTAAAACATAGTATATATCTGCTGATAGTCTGAAATTTAGTATAGTTCAGCTAGCTAAGCGATTGCTATAAAAAGAAATTAATAGTATTAACATCTTATTGAATATTAAGATGTGATTGCACTCTATTTAACTGATAAGTACTAAATAGCAGCAATAAATCCACTTTGTATATTAAATACAGATAGCGCCCACATATATATGTATATTAATATATAATTAGAAAGTCTGACTTATTAATATAATTAATATCAAGCTATAAGTGTTTGATATAATGTATTATATATAGCTTTTATGGCTGCTTATATACTTAATATTTGATTATCTTTTATAAGCTTTGATTCCAAGCAAAATATAACTTTATAAGTCTTTGAATCTGCTGTTTTGATATCTTGACGATTTGAAGCTGTTGAAAATATTATATGTTGAGGAATGTGAGCTGCTTGATGGTCCGGGCTGCTTAGTGTGAATTATATTATAAAGAGACATGATTTAATATTTTTTATAATTAAACTCTGCAGTTATATAACTGTTATAGCTGTTTAGGATATAGCATGACCAAGAACATGAAAAAACATGGCAAAGAACATAATGAGCTTAGGGATAAATTAGAGTTGTTTACTCAGATATGTACTTACTCTAGTGTGTCTATTTCAAAGCAGATCCTAGAATCCATAGGGAATCAACTAAGTTTTTCTGTAGCTCCTACCTACTTTACTCACATTAAGAAGCCTTATATCAACTATTGTCTAGCGACACCCCTATAATTTGGCAGTTATCTTTGATGAAACAACAGCAAATATTGCAGGATGAGCTGAAGACAGTGAAAAATTTGAAAAAGTTTTGAGACAGAATATATCTGAGAATCAAAGTTGCTAATATTGTCATAAGTGATGTTTGTCTCAAAGAAGAATGAAATATCTAGAATAATAATTAATTACAGACAATTGAACAACCTAATCTGTCAGAAGATGACACAAATAGAACATTATATTAAGAACAGAAGCAAGATCTTTTGCAAGAAGCTAAGATCATAACTGTGTTTAATATCAAATAAGAATATTACAACTTATAAATAAAGTCAGAAGATATCTGGAAAATCGCATTTCCGACAAATCTAAGATTATATGAATGTATTTTTGCACCCATAAGATTGAAGAGATTATTAGTAAAGTTTGTAAAATATATAACACATGTGCTCAGAGAGTACATCAACAACTTTGTTGCTGTCTACTTGAATGACAGTATTGTCTTTTTGAAAAATGTCACTAGACATGATGAACACATCTGGAAAATAATGAAAAAGCCTATAAAAGCTGAAATCACATTAAATATCAAGAAGTGCAAATTTTATATAATAAGAGTCGACAATTTTAGAATGGTTTTTTCATCAGAAGAACTGAAGATCCTAAAAAAATGGATTCAATCTAGATTAGCTGGTGCCAACAGACCTGAAACAAGTTTAAGGATTTCTAGGAGCAACTAAATATTGTTAATAATTTATCAAAGAAGCTGAGATTGCTTGCAAGACCCCTAACGAAGCTAATAAAGAAAAAAGAATCTTAAATAAAAAAATAATAAGCATTTAATCAGTTAAAACAATTTAAAAAGCACTAATCTTAATACTATTTGATCTAGAGAAACTGATAGTGGTTTAAACAAACATGTTCAAATTCACTATTACATTTATCTTAAAACAGCCAGACGATCAAGGAAAATTAAGAACTGTAATATTTTACTCTTAACAGTTAACTGGACCAGAACAGAATTATGATGTCTGTGACCGAGAATTACTGGCAATTGCGACCATATTCATGAAATAAATGAAAGCATTATCTTTAAGAAGTCAAACATGAAATACTTATAAAAAGTGATTATTATGACCTAAAATACTTTACAACAACAAAAAGACTCGTTGGATGACAAATTTAATGGGCAGAATAATTATCAAGATTTAGTTTTCAGATTAAATATATTAAAAGAAAAAAGAATATTATTGTAAATACCTTAAGCCAACAACTGAATTATGAAATAGAGATTTGAGTCATCAGAAACAAACATCTTAAAAAAAAGAAGAACTCCAGTATAATTACAAAGCAATATTGACAGCAATTATCTTAATAAATCAAGAATAAGTTATACAATAAAATAATTAAGAGCAACTGCAAAAGATAAGAAAATCCAGAAAAAGATTCAAGAAAAGAAACTCAGAGAACAAAATAACTTAGCCTTCTGAAATCAGCTTATTGTTGTACCAGCAATTATAGAGACTGAGATAATTCAAAAATCTTATGATCCATCGGCTAAAGAATATCCAGGAGTTGAAAAACTATCAAAAAATCCAAAGGACTTACTACTTTAAGCAAATACATCAGAAAATCCAGAGATATATTTAATAATGTGAGGGAGTGCGACTGCAATAAACCATTAAAATATCAATCATATAAAAAATGCAAATTCTGGAGTTATATAAGTATAATAAAAGATCACTGTAGACTTTATAACAGAATTACTGCCTTTAGTGGAACCAATCACAAGGATTGCTTATACTATTATATTACTTATTGTGAATCAATTAATCATACAATTATTTAGTCAGTGTCTAAAAAATTACTGCAGAAGGATTAATAATTCTAATACTCTGAGAAGTCTTTATTTGAACTAAAAGAATAAGTTATATCTGAGCAAGATACACTATTCTTCTTAAGAATTCTGAATGGATTACTAATCATGAAGACTAACTTACTGGAATTGATCAACAACTATTTAGTAAACAGTAAATTATCTACAAACCAATGAAGAATCAGAGAGAATAATTTAAACTATGGAGCAATATCTACAATATTATTGCTAGTATAACCAAGATAATTGAATTGAAAATTTGCCAATAGCTTAGTTTATTATTAATAATTTAAGAAATGTAACTACTTACAAAACATCATATTTTGCAAATTTGAGAAGACACCCAAGAATAACCTGAAATTGAATTAAAAGAGAATATAAATCTTAAAAAGCTGTAATTATAGCTGCAAGACTCGAACAGTTGTATTTGCAAATTGCTAAATATATAGTGGGCCAAAGACTGGATGAAACAATATTATGATCAATATCATAAGAATATGCCAAGCTAAAGAAAGAGAGAAAGAGTTTATTTCTTAAAAGACAAAAAACCAGAAAATTCTTAATTTGAAAAGCAAGTAATCAAGTGATAATATTATTAAATATAGATTATTCACAGTCAAGAGAAAACTGCTGAACAACTATAAACTTAAGCTGTCAACAAGAATAAAGATTCATCTAATTTTCTATATTTTATTACTTGAACGTTGACAACATCCAACACAGAATTGAATCAGGATGAAGCAACTGAAGAAGAATAAAAAAATTCTAGCAAGAAAATCAGAAAAGAGAAAGACCTATTATCTTATTGAATAAAAAAAATCGTCAGAAGAAAATACTTGAGAATCAGAAATTGAATTGTTTTAAAAAGATCCAAGAATTTCATCAGCAATAATATTAAGTAAATTTGAAGACTAGTTAAAAATCTTATTTATTTGACTCTCAATTAAATCAGGAACCTCAGATGATACTGCAAGAAACTGATTGATTTCAATTAAAGAATCAGAAAAAACACCAGCTAAATCTTTATCTAACTTTCCATTATCAAAATATTATAATCTAATATGTTTGAACTCTGTTCCTTTAGAAGCTTTTGATAAGTCTTTAATTGTTTGACTTTTGCAAGAGACTCTGAAGCTGAGCTAGTAAAACTTCAACTTAATACTTGATCTCTTCAATCTGTGCTAAGATCTTTAATTGTGCCTCTTTAAGACTGCACTATTCTTTATTGCTATGAAATTACTTTATATTTTTTGATCACAACAAGTATATGAAGCACAATTTCAACTTTTTAAATCTATTATGCACAACTGGTTTTTGTGTTTACAATAATAACAAGAAGGGTCAACTAAAAAGTTATTGCAAGCAATCAAGTCAGCTTGACAGAGATACTCTTTATACTGTCATTGGAACTGCCATTGGACATGTTATTCAACTGAAATCTAAATAAGTCAGTTCTATTTAAAAAGGCAGATATAGTGTTAGGCGCAAGTATGCAGTAGGTTTTGAGCACAGCCAGCCCTAAGGCTGGCTGTGTCGCATAACTTAAACCGCATATATATAGTCTGTTGGCCACAATTGGAGGCCAGCAGTCAGTTCTCACTATCATTAAGAGTGTTATCATTTAGCTTATAGCTCCACTATATTATTTATATCTATTTTCTAGGTCTTTTACTTAAGTATTTAATACTCTGACCATTCTAAACATCAGAAAATAGTCTAGTAAAAGAATGAATTAAAAATGACACTAATATATTTAGCATCTAATTATAGTCTAAATATCTGTTATAATCAGAAATTTTATTTACTAGTTAGAAAAGAATACTGAGTCTCTAACTTAAGAGAAGAGTCTTCTACTTAATATTAGCTCTGAAAAAGAGAATTTAAATACTTAATTTAAAAGAAGAACAATCTGGAGAGAACTTAATTAATAAAATAACTATTACTGACAGCTTCTCTATTAAAAATATCTTTTTATTTTTTTTTACAAAGGATTGTACTGAGCAATCTTTTTAGAATCTAATATTAGTAATCTATTAAATAGAAATGTTTAGAGAATAAGAAAGAGCATTATCTTTTTATACTTAAGAGACTTAAAGACTTAATATATTAATATAATATTATATATTAGCAACAGAAATAAGATATTAACTATATTTATACTAAGCATTTATTCTATAAACAATACTGAAAGTATTACTATATAAATTAATGATCTAACTACTAAAGAGGCTTAACTAATATTTTAAAAAAAAGAGTTAATATCAGTTATTCTAGAAGAGAAATCATAAATATAAAAATAATTTTATATTAAGAGTATCGCTACTAGCAGCAGCTCTAAAGAAGTAAAAAACAAAAGAAGTTCTATAGTCTACTTAGAGAAATATTATAAGAGAAATATGAAAGTTTATATAGTCTTTTATAATATATCTTAGATCTTCTTTAAATACTAAAGGTATTATTAAAAAGAAGAAATACTGAAAATAGAATATCCTGCTAATAAAATAATATAAATATTAACTAAGATTAAACTTAAGAAATTTCAGAAATTTCTTTTACATTAGATAAGTAATTCAGCTAGCTAATTTGCTGTAATAAGTTCAAAATACAGTAATATTGTAAATCACTATATCAATCTGTTTATAATTTTACCGACTATTTGAATTAATAAAAAATAAATAAATTTTATACTTAAATATCAGAAGAAGCATCTTGTTACAAACTAGAAAGGAGGTCACATGATGGATTGTTTACAATCTAATCCTACAATCCAACTATGATTCAAACCCACAATTCAACCCCATGATTCAAGACTATGATTCAAGGCCATGATCCCATTCTATAATCCTCAGAAATCCAGGATAAGCAGCATGCATATAAAGACACTCTTTTTAGACAAATTTCAACTCTTGTGGTCAACTCACACAGCAACCTGTCATATAGATGTGTTAGTAATATAGGCTTGTTCTACTATTATATTGCTCACCCCATTGTTTTCTGTTCTTAACAGCTTTTTCTTGGTCTAGTTATCTAGGCCTGTTATTACACTTCAACCACCCTTCTTGCAGGAAGCAAGGTGTGTTGTAGGCATTTAAGAGAATTGCAAGCATGGAGAAACACATCTCCACTTAGAAACTGGCTCAAGCAGTAAGGGCCCTACAGGAACAGATTCAGCAGTTACAGGAGCAGCTACAGAGACAGATCAATAAGAATATGCAGCTGTGAGAACAGATGAAATATCTTAAATATCAGACACAAAAGAGCAATATAAGAAGATAATTAAAACAAGCCCTGTCCAGAATCTGACCCAACAAATTAAAATGGCCAAGCCAGTCCTCTTTTATAATAAAAGAAAGAAGCTCCAGATATTTATTTCCCAGTTGAAACTCTATTTCTTTTTCAATATTCCAGACTTTTTAGATTGCAGCAATCTACCTTTGAGATATAGCAGCTCAGTGGTTTGAACTCTATTTTAGAGATTGAATGCAAAAGGCATCTAAAGAACATTGATCAAAGATCAATAAAATATTCAATAGATTTCCTACTTTTGTGGCCAAAATAAAACAGGACTTTAAAGATCTTAATAGAGTTCAGAAGGCTACTCATTACTGTTATAATTATCTGATAAAAAATATCTGTTGCCACTTATATCACAGAATTCCAACAAGCTGCAGCATATCTAGACAATTGATTAGATAAATCATTTATAGAACACTACCATCAGGAACTGAGGAACAAAGTCAAGAATGAATTTACAAAAACTCTAAGAATCTGAATGCACTCATTAATCTGGCTATTAAGATGACAATCATCTCTTTGAAAGTTGGTATTAGGCCAACACCCTACAGCAGACCAACCGGCAGCATATTAATAATAAGGGAGATGCTATGAAACTGAACAGCACTAACCAAAAGAACTCCCAGAAGAATAAGTTCAAACAGTTTAACAAGAAATTTTAAGAACCCAATTCTAATTAAATTAAGAAGCAGAAGAAATGATATAAACAGAAACTATATAATATTTATTATAAAAAGAATGACCATATAGAATAAAATACCTCAACAAGCTTAGAAAAGAGAAAAAGAAGCAAGCTGCTGCTACTTAAAAAAAGATCATGCTGTTTATCACTAAATTGTCTGTTATGATAATGACTGCAGCATCCACCAATCAGAAAAGGATGCTATAGAGTGATATTTAAAGCTATCTAAATCAAAAACTAATTAACTGTGCTAGAAAAAGACACAGGGAGCACAGCTAGAGTCTCTATATTCTGATATAAGCATCACAAAACAGAATCTATATCAGCAACTTGTTGTTGGAAGATCAATAAGAAGAGGGCAAGAATTATAATTAATAATAGAATAATGTAATCCACTACCGAGCTGCACAGACCACCAAGCTGTGCAGCCACCACCTCAGCCACCCCCTATCATCAGATTTATTGCGATTTACCAACGCACCGTGTCATGGCTAATATATCAAAAGAAGGGTGTATGCAATTAGCACTTAAAGCCTATAAGAAAGGTCTTTTTCCATCAAAAACTGCAGCTGCCAAAGCTTTTGATGTGCCTCCAAGGACCTTTATCACATGTGTTAATAGGACTACTGCTCACAAAAATTCAACTGCAAATTATCACAAATTGACAGATACTGAAGAATCTACACTTTCAGCATGGATTCTTGATATGGACTGATGTGGTTTACCTCCACAAATATCAACAGTATGCTATCTAGTGCAATTGTTGCTTTCTGTGTGATTATCTTCATCTCAAGAAGCTTCTATTGGGGAGAACTGAGTAAACTGATTTATCAAGCACCATAAAGAACTTTGCTCTAAATACAGCTGAAAGTACAATTATCAGTGAGCTAAATGCAAAGATCCAGAGCTTATTAAGGGCTGGTTTACACAGTTTTATGATGCTATTCAGAAGTATGGGATCCTTGAGCAAGATATCTATAATATGAATGAGACTGGCTTTCAAATGGGTGTGATATCAACTGCCAAAGTTATCTGCAGTTCAGAGACAAGAGAAAGTCATGCAAAGACTATACAATCTAAAAACTACAAATAGATTACTACAATTATAGCAGTAAATGCAACTGGATGAGTTTTGCCTCCACAGATTATTCTTGCTGTAAAGAACTATTAATTCTAATAATACTTATTAAGATTGTTCTAAAGAATTATCAAATCAGCATCAATAATAACTAGACAAATGATAAATTAGATCTTGAATAGCTTCAAGAAATGTTTGAAAAGTATACAGCTTTTTATACTGTTGAGAGATATTGCCTCTTGATTCTAAATAGTTATAGCAGTTATGCTACAGCAGGATTTGATAAATTTTACACAGAAAGAAATATTATTCCTTTATATCTATTATTATATTTATTATATTTTTTAATTACTTGATGTAAGCTGCTTCTTGCCACTAAAGTGCCTTTATAGCCAGAAGACTAAGAAGATAATGCAGAATAAAATCTATTTAATTAATAAAAAAGACTTTATATTTAGAATTCTAAGTCTATCAATGTGCTTTATCCTTATCAAATATTCAAAGCAGATTTGCAGTAACTGGCCTGGTTTTATTATCATCTAAAAAAAATGCTTTTAAAGCTTTATATTTAATTGAAAACACCAACACCATCTTCTATAGTATATAGCAATCAATCTTTTAATGGCCCAGATAAAACTCCAGCTAATATATTAATTAAACCAGCAAAAGAAGCAAATTCAATATCTTTAAAATTATTAAATAGTGTCTTCTTCCACACTGGAACAGGCAGTTAATAAGATGATCAAAAATGCAGAGGTTATTATACAGAATGCAATAGTATTCTATTATAGTAAGAAGTTAATCAACTTTGTGCAGCAAATCAGTATCTAAAAAAAAGCAAGAGACATCAAGATACTTTATAGCAACTAATAGTAGCTTAACAGGTGCTAAAGAACAGCAAAAAGCTCAAGAGCATAAGAAGCAACTACAGGAATCATCTAGATCACAGACTTAAAGACCATCAAGATATAGTAATTGCAATCAAACAGGCTATAATTGGCTTAAATACTCTAGTAAATAGTCTCCTTCTTTATATAGTCAAATTCATTAAATTTGGTTGCAAAATGCTTCAAAATTTATAGTTGTGTTGGTGATTGAATTTTTTTCTCAGGGATCACACAGCTTGGTGGTCTGCATAGCTCAGTGGTGGATTACATTAATGGCAGAGTTTGATTATTTCTATAAAAAGTAATCAATTATATCTTTTATATATTATCTTATTTATTGTATTGACTATAGCATCTTAATATTAACTATAAAGTAGATATATAGTAGTAAATTCAGTATTAATACTAAATAATGTTAAAGCAGTAGAATCTAACCATAATAATAATATAAATATTAAGATTTTAAAGAGACCTCTTATAAACTAGAAGCAGAAGCTAACTTTATTAATTATTGATAAATAATAGATTATTAACTTAATATTAAAAAATCTGTTGAGAAAAATCTAAATTAAGTATCATATAATCTTTAAAATCTAAGAAAATTGTGAACACGTCCAGAATCATAAAAAAGTGAAAAGATAAAAATTATATTATTATAAGTTGTATAACTATAATATTATACTTAGATATTTTTAGCTTTCTAATGTTAATTCACTCTCTAAATGATTGATTTAGATCTAAGTATATATATATATATATATATATTATTTATTTATTCTTTTATTGTAGATAATACTAAAGAGAAGAAGCAGCCAGCAGAGAATATATCTATTATTCTTAATATTATGAAGATTAAAGAGTCAGTACTTTTTGCACTGTATGAAAATTATAAAAAATATTTTTTAAAACACTGAGATTCTATCTTTTTACATTAACATAGTCAACCACCAAGCAACAAATACCACTGAGCAATGAATTTTCACCACACCCACTATAATTTTGAAGCTTTTCAACCACCAATACAATTAAATTAGACTATCTAGTAGTTGAATATATAGCTATTTATTAGGACAATTTCTTATAGTATGTCCAATAGTCTCATGGCCACTGCAGTGTTGTGGAGCTTGCTATTAAGACATAGGTATAGGCTCATCAAGCTTTTTATTAAGCTGTGCATCAAGCTGCTAAATGCAATTTTGGCCTTCTTGTACAGATAATGTAATCCACCACTGAGCTGGTCACACCACTGAGCTGGTCAGCCACAACACCAACACTGAGTTTTTGACTATTACTACCACCACCACCCACCACCACCACCTAATAGCTGATATATCTAGGAAGGAATATCTTCAATTGACTCTTTAGACCTATAAAAAGAGCCAATTTCCATTAATCTGAAAGGCTGCAGATGCATTTGATGTGCCTAAAAGCATCTTAATAACATATGTCAGTGGGACTACTTCTTGCAGAGATTTAATCACTAATTGTCAAAAATTAATAGAGACTGAAGAGAATACACTTTCAATATAAATTTTAAATATAGATCAATATGGTTTACCTCTGCAAATATCAACTGTATACTATCTAATATAGTTATTATTATCTATTCAGCTATCATCCTCTCAAAGAGCCTTCATCAGTGAGAACTGGGTAAACTGATATATTAAGCACTGCAATAAACTTTGCTCTAAATACAGCCAAAAGTATGATTACCAGCAAGCTAAATGTGAAGATCTAGAGCTGATCAAGGGGTGGTTCAAGTAGTTCTATAATATTATTTAAAATTATAGAATCCTTACTCAAGATATCTACAACATGAATGAGACTGGCTTTTAAATGAGTGTGATTTCAACTGCTAAAGTTGTCTGTGGATCAGAAACACAAGAGAGTCATACAAGAGCTATACAACCTGGGAATTGTGAATGAGTGACTGCAATTATTATAATAAATATAGCTAAATGGGTTTTACCTCCTCAAATTATTCTTGCTGTAGAAAATCATCAATCTTGTTGATATTAAGTTGTTCTAAATGACTACCAAATCAGCATCAGCAAGAATAGTTGAACAAATAATGAGATAGGCCTTAAATAGCTTCAGGAAATCTTTAAAATATATATAGCTTTATATACAGTTGGGAGATATTGCCTTTTGATTCTAGATAAGCACAGTAGCTATACTACTGCAGAATTTAATAAGTTCTGTACAGAAAGGAAGATAATTTCTTTATATATACTATTATATTCTTCTTATCTGCTATAACTGCTGGATATGAGCTGCTTTTCACCATTAAAGTGCTTATATAGCCAGAAGACTTAGGAGATAATGCAGAGAGAGATCTATTCTATTGATAAAAAAGATTTTCTATATATCTATTCTGCAGTCCATCAATAAGCTTTATCAGCATCAAACATCTAAAGCAGATTTGCAGTAATTAACCTAATTTTATTGTTCTCTAAAAGAGTCTTTTTAAAGCTTTATATCCAGCTCAAGACACTAATACTATCTTCTACAGTACACAGCAATCGATCTTTTGGCCCAGACAAGACATCAACTGATATGTATCAACTGGACCAGCAAAAGAAGCAAATTCAACATCTTTAAAGTTATCAATCATTATCTTCTTCTACTATAGAACAGGCAGTAAATAAGGTGATTAAATATGTAGAGATCACTATATAAAATGCTATTCTATTGTAGCAAGAGATTCATCAGCTTTATGCAGAAAATCAACACCAAAAAAGAAAGTAACAAGCATCTAGATATTTTATTCAAGCAGAGAGAAGCTTAACAGATGCTAAAAAGCAGCAAAAAGCTCAAGAGTATAAGCAACTGCAGAAATCATCTTGACAACCACAGAGACTATCAAGATACAGTAATTGCAATCAAGAAGGCTATAATTGGCTTAAATATTCTAATAAATAATGCCTTTTTCTTTTATATAGGAAAATATAATAGATTTTGTTGCAATAATCTTCAAGATTTTCAGTTGCATTGAGCTGCAACTCTTGGCCAAGGACTGACCAGCTCAGTGATGTGACTAGCTTGGTGGTGGATTACATTAACTCGCCTATCTGACTAACTTGCTTATAGCTTGATGTAATCAGTCAATGAGTGGATCACCTCACTGAATAGATCATCCATATATCACCTACTATGTTCAATAACTAATTATATAACAGCAACTCAAAAATTGAAGCTATATACAGTAGAAATTAATTACTTAGCAACTAGGATATTGAAAACTGATATTATCTAATATATTGCATATACTATACCATAATAGTGCTCACTTTACTAGCTGTGAATCTGACTGCTCAATCATCTCTTTATATACTTGATTAGCTTGCTGTGTATATTGCAGCCTCTCTATATGTATTAGAATACTCACAGTAGCTATATAGAATCTAGATGTATTCCTCTTTTTTAATACTAATTAGCAGCTTGTAGCTCTCTATTTTCCTACGCAAGAAGAACAGCATTATGTGTTGCAATCTGACAGCCCTTAACTAGTTAATTAAGAGCTTGCTTTACTAGACTTAATAGGCTTTATAAATAATATTTTTAGACACATAAGAGCCTTAATCTGAAGCTTTAATTCTCTGATATTATAAAATATCTCAAAGATTCAGGATGCTGATTAATTGCTGTGAGATATAGAAGATAATATAAATATCTTCTAGATATAAAGTTATAAAAGTACTTAGTCTGATTAATATAAAATTAATTCAGTAATTGCAGATTCATTGCAGATATTGAATATAAACAAAGCTTTCTTTTTTATATATTTATATGCAATCAGAAAGTCCTGTTTATCAATATAATTAATATTTAGCTGCATGATAGATTCAATCTTCTGCCTATATATTTTTTTAAAGATGAAAAACAGCTAACATTAAGTGATTAAAGAAAATAAGAGGAATGTAGTAACATAATAAAATAATCATATTCTGAATGCAGAACTGATCAAATTCAGATATAATTTTTATAGCTATTAAAGATCAATAATCAATATTTTTCAATTGCATAGACATAAATATGCTTATAAAATATCTCTTTCACTTAAAGCAAGCTAAGCTAATTATCTATTTAATTATTTTTACTGATATCAATAATCTAGTCAGATGATGTATCTCTTTTATAAAGCTTGATGCATCTTTCCTGCAAATATAATTATGGGAGATAAGACTCATTTAAATGAATTAATTAATTTAATTATAGTCACTTATTTGCAATTCTCTAATTGTATAAATCTTAAATAACTAAATTGATCTGAGCTAGGATAATCTTTAATATTGATATTACACATATTTAAAAGCCAGTTTCATTAAAGTTGTAAATATCTTGATCAACCACATTATATTGTTAAATCCTGCATTTGTTAAAACCATTTATAAATAATGAGACCGATAACATACAAGTAAAGCAATTGAAAGATGAAAAGCACTTTGAAAAGAGAGTTAAATAGCATGTGATCTTTAGATTTTTACATTGAGCCTATTGATAATTATATTTGTAGTTATATTTTGATTGGAGTTTTTTATAGCAATTAATAAACTTATATATCTAGTTCTTGCCAACAGAAGATGTTAATTGCTCAAATAACAGTCAATTAATCATTTGCTGCACAGTAGCAGTCTACAATAGCATGTATGCTACACTAATTTATAGATAATATCCATTTCACAAAAGTAGATTCTTCAATAGATGTGAGCTTCTGACAATTTAGTGTTGAATCCGTGTATGTAGTATGACCATAAAGATGGCAATTAAGTGTTGAATAATTCATATCAAATGCCTGCACAGCTGCTTGTATGCTTGATTGATCTTTTTAAATGGCATCAATAACTAAAAGAATTCTGCCTTCTTTATGAGCATTAGAATCTGCTTGTTTTGGTGGCATCTTGGTGGTTGAAGCTGTTGAATGCGTCGCATGGTGGGTGGCTGATCCATTTAGTGGGGTGATCCACTCGGTGGTTGATTACATTATAGGTTATGTTAACTAAGCCTCTGACCTTGCTGCTTTTGCTTTATTGTGACTGGACTGACTATGCTTGAGTCTTTACTTATCATAGTAACTGATTACACTTCAATAGCTTCAAAATAACGCGGGTTTAAATAGCAATCTACCAAAGCTGCTAGGAAAGAAACCCTTAATAACAAAAGTTTTAGCAACCTACTGTACAGTATACAAGCTACATGGAATATTGTTTGGATGTCTCGCATTGACTCCAATTGCTGACTTATATAGTCTCCAAATAGGCTATTTCCGGGGCTATTGCTATCTCTTCATATTGCTCTTTGGAGGTCATTTGCAAGCTCAACGGTTAAAAAGGTGTTCCTCTGCTTTACCATAAACTGGACATACAAGGACACATGAACCATCAGGATTTAAAACAATGTTCTAATGGGGCGTAGTCACTCTACCCATACTTGGAGCACAGCCGTTTTGCATCTTGAGTCAAATATTATTATATTCCTCAAGGTCAAGAATAGAGCCCCTGCCCGCCACCCGGTATGCTTCTTCTGTTAAGTGAGATGCATTCTGAAATAGATGTGACTTCATTAGTATATAACTATGGTAACGAACCTACGAACCTATGTTTGCTTTGCCAAAGATCTGTGCAACACAGGGTATCCAACGACCAAACAAAGTGTATCCTAGCTAGGATCGATGCATGCAAAAACGGCCACACCGGATCGTCCCAGACAGCACGTCTTCCCATGCCCCGCATTTCAGGCTGATAACAGGCTCCATCACTTCCACCAAATCACAACTATTATTTGGAAGCGACTCTGAAGCAACCTGACCTGCTGGTTCTCCTCTCATGACAGTTTCCCTGTATTCTCACTGTAGGAAACGCATCAAAATGTCATTCATCTCATAGTTCAACGTCGATATCCATCGAATCGTTGTGTTCTGTCGCACTAGAGGCGCCTGAAGAGCTGTGCGACGTATCTGTCATGGTATTGATGTCAGCTTTGGAGCGGGCTTTTAGATCCTCAGCTTGCTTCTCCCTGGCCCGAGCTCTAGATTCGATAATAGCCTTTCGAACACAATCTCGTTCCTTGGGGACGGTTAAAGAGGTGGGCTCTCGGTAGAGCACGATTTCGTTGTTTTTCGGCTTAGGATCCGTGAGAATGGATTTGGGAATCGAGGTTAATTTCTTTTCGATTTCCGGGAGAAACGCAATGCACTGTTCCTGAGCTTCTATCTCCGCCAGTTCACTATCCAGATCGTGCACGTAGGTTGTGTGCTTCGTATCGTCCAACAACATCGACTCGCTCGGCCATGAAATTTCCTGGGTTACCGGTTTCTTAGCTGCCTTCTCAAGGCCATTGGAATTTGCCGGTGCACCTGTGATGGACACCTATTAGTACATGCTTAAAAATGGTGAGCTGTCGAGAGAAATAGTTGAGATTACCGATGTGCAGACGTCCGAATTTCTTGGTCAGCGGCTGTTCGCCCTCGGGGTCGCTGTCCGCGGGCCGCTTTTGGCCGCGACTTCCAACTGCCGCGTCGAAATGTCGCGCCATCCACAACCTCCAGAGCCACAGCGACCGCAAAGAGCCTGGGTTTGGTTTGCAAAGTGGAATTCCCTTTCTTTGGCCTGTCTCTGTGTAAAAAATAGCGGCAGCTGAGTCATCCTCCTGCTGGTTCGCTTGATGCGAGTTTTGAGGGTTCTGGGAGATGGGGAGCTGGCTTTGACTCGCGTATTCTCGCCATCCAAGTCAATTCCCAGAACATTCTATCGTCTTTACCTTGTCCGAAACGCAACACCCCCACGCCCGACTGGTTCGTACACACCGTTCAGGATGACTTCCAGTTCTCAAAGCAGTCCTGAGTGGACTGCTCGTCGCGTCAGACAGACTTTTATTGATTATTTCGTGGAAAATGGCCATACATTCGGTAGGCGAATTTTTTCTACAGGGTTGCTCTCCCGTCGCTAACTTGCAAACTTTTATGCAGTTCCTTCATCATCCGTCGTTCCCTTCTCGGATCCCACTTTGCTTTTCACAAATGCTGGAATGAATCAATACAAGTCAATTTTCCTAGGGACAGTCGACCCGCAGTCTGATTTCGCGCATCTGAAACGAGCTGTCAACTCGCAGAAGGTGTGTCGTGCTTCTACACCCCTTCACATCATTCTTCCATGCTAAGTTCAATAACAGTGTATCCGTGCCGGTGGTAAGCACAATGTATGTATCGCGAAAAGCGGACTTTCCGGCGTACAGATTGCTGATGAGCCTAGGACCTCGATGATGTGGGGAAGGATAGTTACCATCATGTAAGTCGACCGAAAAGTAATGTGAAAGTAATAAGGCTAATGCGGCTATTCTTGCAGACGTTCTTTGAAATGCTCGGTAACTGGAGCTTTGGGGATTATTTCAAAGAAGGCGCCATCCGGTATTCCTGGGAGCTCCTGACGAAGGTTTATGGTTTGGATCCGGACCGTCTTTATGTCACCTACTTTGAAGGAAATGAGGCCGGTGGCCTTGAACCTGACTTGGAGACTAAGAATTTATGGAGATCAGTTGGAGTTGCGGAGGATCACATTCTTCCTGGTAGCTTCAAAGATAACTTTTGGGAGATGGGTGATCAAGGCCCCTGTGGACCTTGTAGTGAGGTTCACTACGATAGAGTTGGGGGTCGAAATGCTTCCCATCTTGTTAACCAGGATGATCCGGACGTGCTTGAGATTTGGAACAACGTCTTCATCGAGTATAACCGTGAACCGGATGGGTCTTTGCGACCTTTGCCAAACAAGCATATCGACACTGGCATGGGATTCGAGCGACTCGTTTCCGTACTCCAGGGGAAGTCATCAAATTATGACACTGATGTTTTCTATCCTCTATTCAAGACTATACAGGACATCACTGGTGCCCGGGAGTACCGAGGGCGATTCGGTGCCGAAGACCCTGATGGCATCGATACTGCGTACCGAGTGGTCGCGGACCACGTTCGGACCCTGACGTTCGCAATTACCGATGGAGCTATTCCTAATAATGAGGGCCGCGGTTATGTCGTTCGCCGAGTGCTCCGCAGGGGAGCACGTTACGCTCGCAAATATTTTAGAGTTGAGATTGGAAGTTTCTTCTCCAAAATTGTCCCGACTGTCGTAGAACAGATGGGCGACGTGTTTCCAGAGCTCAGAAAAAAGCAAAATGAGGTCATGGAAATACTTGATGAAGAAGAAATTTCTTTTGCAAAGACCCTCGATCGCGGTGAGCGACAATTCGAAAACTATGCCCAACAGGCCAAGGTAAAGGGTTTGGATAAACTGCACGGTGCTGATGTTTGGAGGCTCTACGACACTTTCGGATTTCCTGTCGATCTGACGCAAATTATGGCCGAGGAACGAGGTCTCCGAATCGATAGTGCTGAGTTTGAAAAGGCGCGGCTGAAAGCCAAGGAGGCAAGTAGGGGCGAAAAGAGAGCCGCTGCGGACACCGTCAAACTTGACGTGCATGATATCGGGAAACTAGAGAAGATGAATGACGTGCCGAAAACAGATGATAGCGCCAAGTTTGAAAAAGGCAACATTACAGCTCAGGTCAAGGCTATCTACTACCGCAAGCAGTTCGTCGGCTCTACAAAGGATATACCCGAAGGTGAGCAGCTTGGTATTATCCTCAACCGTACCAACTTTTATGCCGAGCAAGGTGGGCAGGAGAACGACACTGGCAGGATTATCATAGACGGACAAGCAGAACTCGAGGTTGGTGATGTCCAGTCATATGCCGGTTACGTTCTCCACACGGGTTTCATGAAGTATGGCTCCTTTTCTGTGGGTGACACTGTTATCTGTGAATATGATGAGCTTCGTCGTCGGCCAATTATGAATAATCACACCGGGACGCACATTCTCAATTTCGCATTGAGGGAAATCCTTGGGGATGGGGTAGATCAGAAGGGTTCACTCGTCGCAGCTGAAAAACTGCGGTTTGACTTTTCTCACAAATCCCCTATATCCGACGAAGATCTCGAGAAAATTGAGGACCAGGCAACAAAATATATACGACAAAATTGCACAGTCTATGCCAAAGAGATTCCTCTAGCGACTGCCAAAGAGATTGTAGGGGTTCGCGCAGTTTTTGGCGAAACCTATCCCGATCCTGTCCGCGTTGTGTCTATTGGCGTGGAGCTGGAGGAGATACTGAAGAACGTCAAAGATCCACGCTGGAGAGGAGTCAGTATTGAGTTCTGCGGTGGAACACATGTCCAAAAAACGGGTGACATCAAAGACCTGGTCATCTTGGAAGAAAGCGGCATTGCCAAAGGAATTCGGCGGATAATCGCCGTCACTGGGGACCATGCTCATGAAGTGCAGAGGGTGGCAAGAGAATTCGAAGAGCGATTAAGCCGCTTTGAAGCGATGGAGTTAGGTCCCCAGAAAGAGCATGAAGCCAAGCAGATTCAAGTCGAGCTGAGCCAGCTTTCGATATCTGCAGTACAGAAGGCGAAGTTCCGAGATCGTTTCGCCCAAATAAACAAGCAGGTTGTCGAGGGACAGAAGGCCCAGCAGAAGCTTGAATCCAAGAAAGCACTTGAAACGATAACTTCCTACTTCCAAGCCGCAGAGAACAAGGACAAAGCTTGGCTCGTGGTGAAGCTCCCGATTTCTGCAAACCCCAAGGCAGTAAGCGAATCGTTGAACTATGTCAAGTCGAAACTCCAGGAGAAGACAGTCTATGTGTTCGCGGCAGATGCTCAGCAAGGCAAAGTCACCCACGGGTGTCATGTATCAAAGGTAAGGTCACTGCTTATGTTGCTATTACTTGACTTTCGATTGACGTTTCCATGTAGGGCTTGAGCGAACAAGGCGCTTCAGCAAATGAGTGGGCTGGGATTGTCTCAAGTGTCGTAGGAGGAAAAGCTGGAGGAAAGGCTCCCACCGCTATCGGCAATGGTACTAACGTTGATAAGGTGGAAGAAGCCATTGCACTGGCCACAGAGTATCTCAACAAGTTCAAACTGTAGCTTGGATCATCCCTTCGCGTTACCTTTTCCTTCTGGGGACATATTTTGGCACATCCAATGTCCAAACCATTAGATTGTCAACACTTGATTTAGGTCTTGGTGACTTAAGCATGGCATTGTGGCATCTATGTTTAGACGTTAGAGTCGGCAATGGTAGATTCATTCTTATCTGGAAGTATTGCATTGTCTATCCTTTCTGGGCCAGTCCATTCCCTTGTGTTTGGAGGTGACTTTATCAATTGTGAAGTAGATCACATCTCACCACACTGTACAATTACTACATCCTGGTTAGGCTTGTCTCTAGTTGTGCGAGTATTTTCCACCATTCGAACAACATCCATCCCATCAATTACTTGGCCAAAGACAACATGTTTGTTGTTCAGAAATGGAGTTGCAGTAGTTGTGATGAAAAACTGACATCCATTTGTGTTTGGACCGGAATTCTCATACTACTAGTCAGTAGGTCTATTCCCAAGGAGAAGGGCAACACCGGTCTGATAGCGCTAGATGGACAATACTCACAGCCATGCTTAGCAGTCCCGCACGATCGTGCTTCAAGATGAAGTTTTCATCTGCAAATTTTTGCGTGCCATAGATTGTGGCACTGCCTGTTCCATCACCATTAACAAAATCACCTCCCTGGATCATGAAGTCTTTGATCTATGTAGTGAAGCATTAGTGAGGGCTCTTCCATATCCTGAAACTGTATTTCATACCACACGATGAAACTTGCTCCCCTTATAACCCATTGGTCGTCCCTGAGCATCCTTGTGCTCTCCTGTGCAGAATTGGCGGAAATTCTCTGCAGTGCGAGGGGTAACATCTGCAAAGAGTTCCATTTTTATACGACCTAGTGGTTGCCCTATGGAACAATGCCTGCTTAGTTTTTGTTTCTTGCTGTTGTCTTGTTAGGGACCCAGGGGTTTTGTAATGAATTCTGGGGGAGGGTGGGGGATTCGGATGCCATCGCCGTCGTCATTGTCTACTTTCCCACCTCTGCCATCGTCGGTTGCCAGATGACCATGTATGCAGTCTACCTCCGTTTTGCATCTTTGAGCTTTTGCGGGGAATGTGCACAGAGGCGAGACTTACCGCCGAGAGTCAGGTCGAAAAAGACCACTGGGTTCGAAGGGTTTTGACGACCGGACTCCGCCATCATAGACCCGGGAATCGAAAGTGAGATGATCTGTCGACGATGTCGAGAGGCCTGAAGGTTCCTTAGGTTGACTAGCTAGCAGACGCTTTTTTTTCCCCTGTAATAGAGTGACCGCTAAGTCGTCATGTCGCGGTCCGCTCCAGGGCTTTTATTGCTGTGGCCGGCCTAATGCAATATGCCCCCGTAATGTAAGGTACCTGGTAATACTCGAGTGGTCAACCACGGCCTTCTCCAAACGCACATGCACGCATGGCAGATACATTGTCTCAGCCTAAAGGGTGGAAGATTGGAACCACCTTGGTATTTCTGGGCCCAGGTGAAGCTGCTGTATAGAAGATGCATTTAATTGATTACTATGGCATCACAATATTTAAACCCGGGATCTGCCGAAATTGTTCAGAACACTCAACCAAGCAGACGAAAGCCATATAGATATAGACGCTATCTGAAGCTCTATGGCCAGTGCCCTTAGTGTATGTATTTCTGCCTGCAGTGGTGATCATCAATCTCCAATATGTGTAACCTCCCAGCCACATTAATTTCCACCTGCAACTACATCCATGGTATTACTTTACATGCTCGCTGATCCCCGCGACTATTATGTTTGAAGCGACATCAGATGACAGAGAAGGCGAGAGATATACTAACAGAGCGACCATCATCGCACAGTTCTTAAGTCAGAAATCCCTGTCACGCGGGCGGCCAGGAAGCAAGGAATGGGGGACTGAAAGTGTGCAACGGGGCTTGGTGCAACATGCCCCAGACGAGTTTAGGATACGCTCCAAGTACCAACAACTAAGAGGGGGGTACGCAAGTAGGCCATATATATAGTTGCTGCGCCCGCTCGGCGGCGGAAAACCCCGTAATCCGAGTTCCCGCCCAGCTTCACCGTACTCGTACTTACCTCCACCCAGCCCTGGAGACCTCGACGCTGACCATCTCGGTACGTACTACGACCGACTTCTTCCACCGTCCAGGGGCCCGATTCTAATATCCCGCTATTCCCGAACTCTGGCCTCTTCCCCTGGCATAATTGTCATCATCATCATCATCAGCAGCAGCAGCAGCAGCAGCAGCGTCTCTGTTTTTAAAGCCTTTGCACGTCAGCCTCTGGCCCCTCCTTTGACCCCGTCCCTCGGTGTCCGCCGCCTTGCCCTCAAAAATCCCCTCCCTTCCCCCCCCCCCCCCCCCCCCCCCCCCCAAATCTCAACAGTCTGGCCCCCGGGTTTTAGCTTCCTCCATCTGCTTATCAATAATATCTTCCTTGTAGGGAATCTACGGCTATCTGCCTTGGTCGGAGGCACATCTATACCGCTCTACCGCCTTGGGCCAACGACTTGTTTACCTTGCGGATGCGATTCAGCTCCCTCACTTCTCACGCTCGATCTCTCATTCTCACCGCCGCGGCAGTTCCTGATGGGATGATATTCACACGCTCCTCCCTCGAGGTTCATGCGCTGTCGACTCTCATTGACGACGTTTACAACGACTCCGTCGACGCTGGGACTATCGACTCTTCGTCTGATTCTGCCAGTGGGAGAATAGTCTTTAGCGGAGCCATTGCCAATTCTCGGCGCCATTGAAGCTGTCTGGATCCGACCTCGGCGTCTGAATTCTGGCGGGATTTATGCGCCAACTTTAGGCCTTCCACTTGGATAGACAATTGTTTTGCAGACGCGCTAATTCGGGTCAAGGAACTCTGGTCACCTTGTGGGTACCGAGAAGGCTCCGTGCTTACCAAGTTGAGTAGAAGACGGCCGTCTCTTCCTGCTTTACATACGCGACTTTGCAGTTGTCCTAAACTATATCCCAAAATGTCTTCTACGTCGACTAGTCCTGGTCCTGCTATGCCTACCAACACTAGCGGGAGTGGGAATGATGGAGGTGGTGGCCCGACCAGTTCACCTCTCCTCTTCTTTGTGGCACTTGGTTTCGGTGTCGTCTTCACCAATCTGTGGTATGTCTCGATATATACTTTTCACTACTACCTCCCTCCCCCTTGCCAATCGTTTGTTATTTGCGCCTAACACTAATTCAATTTCTAGGATTATCGTTGGTGTAAAGTACTGTTTTCGTTATAATCAACGGAATCGACAATTACGCAACGAAGAAACAGGGGAACCTATAGACCTGATGAATGTACCGAGGAGCCACAGGAGAAGGAGAGAGAAAAAGTTGATGACGATGGATGAAGTGAATGAGCGGTTTCCGCTTGTCAAATATAAAGTTTGGAGGTCAACACGTGCGGACAAAGGCCTTCCGCCTGCAGGTGGAATAGCGGCGCCAAGCAGCAGACCTGCGAGTTTAAAAAACGAAGATAGCGTGCCCTCCGCAATTGTTGATGCTACTCTCTCGACAACTGCAACCGCGTCCACTCCAACAAAGGGTCACCTACGACTTGATTCCAACACATCGGAGCCAGCGAGTTCTGTCCAGCACAACGAGCATGTGTTGGCTCAATCGGACGAGAAGATTTCTAGAGACACAAGTCCTTTAGATGATGGCGTCCGCCCTCAAAGTTCAAATTCCATTGACGTTTCTGGAAAAGATCCTCATAGCCGGTCAATTGAACAGTCGCACGCTGTAGAAGATGATGAAGAAGATGATCAAATTCGGACAGCATTACCTGCTGAATTGTCGACTAATCCTGGGGATGTATGTGCCATTTGTCTCGATACAATCGAGGACGACGATGATATCCGTGGCCTTACATGCGGCCACGCATTTCATGCTTCCTGTGTGGATCCATGGTTAACGAGCCGACGGGCATGCTGCCCTCTCTGCAAAGCGGATTATTATGTTCCAAAACAACGACCAGAAGGTTCAGAACCTATGGCGGAGGCTGATCAGCTGGGATCTCGTCCTGAGGGTCGAACGAATATACCCAGCCAGCCACAGGCTGTCTTTATTGGTGACCGTGTGAGTCCATTCCGAACAAGAATGGTGCTCCCCGGTCGGTTTATGGCTGTAGTCCCTTCAGACGACAGACGTGGGCCACTGCGCCAGGCTGATGAGACTCGACGTACCTGGCGTGCGTCGAATAACAGCCCTGATGGGACCAACGCTGTCAGAAATACACCTCTGGATCCTAATGAGCCACGAGGCTGGGAGTCAAGGCTAGCAAACGTTCGTTTTCCCAGACTCTCACTTCCTTCATTCAATTTTACCGGCCGCCGACGTCCCAGCGGGAGAGTTGTTGCATCGTCAAGAGTTGCTCCCGTATATTCTCAAGGAGTCCCTACCCCGCGTCAACTCGAAGCAGGATCCGCCACATGATGATTCTATACTGGAAGTCTATCAAACTTGAGACTAGCGTAGAGTCGCACGGCCTCGTCATGTATACCTCGACATCCGGAATGTCGAATACGCCGCGCGTACACGATCATCGGCAGCTGGCGTGCGCGATGCACTCGTCATTTTTCATTACGCAGATAATGTACAGCAAGCAGGTTCTCCCTTCATCCATCAGTGCATATCAGCATTTTAATGAACATATCATGAGCATGGTAATTTATAATAATGGCTTCTATTTGTAATTGCTTGCTGTGTTGAGATTTATCATGACTGTTCCCCTTACTGGCGTTGGTGGCTCAAGGATTCCTCCAGGTTCTGCATTAGGTTGAGGATTATCGGATCGGAACCCGGGATTCAGAATGCAAAGGAGGAGAGAGTATGGATATGGGTATGAATTGTACTGGCGCTGGCGTGTTACAAGTCGGTTCGGTGGTTGGGTGTGGGTAGGCTGATACCACTTTATTTTGTACTGTAAGAGGTTGTTGAATAGGCTTCAGCCTAGGTGTAAATATTATGAGCTTTGCCGACCTGCCAATTAGTTTCAAGAGGCATCATACTTCCAAAGAATACATTAAAATCAATGACTCGAGATAAGAGTAGAGCGTGATGCGCGAAATTCCTGTTAACAGTAATTTCATAATTTCAGAGAGCACTGAAGTTTGCGGCTATAGAGAAACCAAGACCAAACACTCCAAATAAGCTGCATAAGACCAACGCAATAATATATAAAGGAGAAGTCGGACGGTTGTTCACCTTTGCGCTCTGGGAGCTGCAACTCCAGCGCCTATGACGCTCGGCAGCTCTTCTTGTCCGACACTAAACAGCATCCCTATCCCACTGCTCACTGCAACCACAATCATCACTGCAATCCCAGCCAACAAGAAAAACGGAGTGCTGACATCCCTCTTCTGACATGCCGGCCCACCCCATTGGATCCTCTTGATAGTGCCATCCTTATTTCTTACCACTGTATCCACACACTTGCATGCGTAGCAGTCACTACTGACAGCTTCATGTTTTGACGCATATTTCCGGTAGCAATACCCGTGTCCCGAACAATTGTTGGTCGCATCGACACATGATGAATTGGAGGCGTAACAAACAGGCATCAGGGTCGAGGGTACAGATGCACGTAGCTCGGTTGGGAGATTATGAGATTCGAGTGAATCAAAAATTGAACTAGAGGACTTTGATAGAATTTCCTCGCTCGAATCGTATCGAGGTCTGAGGTTCAGCCTCGTTTTCCGATCTTTCGGTGGCGAAGGCAAGAGCAGCACAGTAGTTTCCTGCTGAGATTCTGAAGCTAACATCTCTAGGTTCTTGAAAAGTGAGTCAAGCATTTTCGAGACCAGTGTTTGATCTATATAACCATTCTGTTGCTGAGTTTCGGTGAATCAGTTGGCATGTCATTGTCTGCGCGTCTTGGTTATATGGAAATACCTCGAGTCCGAGCTTCAACACGGCCACTGTTTCAGTTTCTCTCACCCAAGAGTCCACCGCTATAGAAGAAAATTGGGCGAGCCAGTCCTCATCGAGAACGGCAAGGGCCCCACGGAAGATAGAATCCCGGGAGAGGCATTCCCGAGCCTCCTAGAACAGAGGCGCTCGTGAGTTAGAAACACTTGACGTTGAGAGGCTATACTCGTCCATCAAAGAAGCTGCACATGGCATCCTTACCGACAAGCTTGACCTCAAGGCCCCAGATAAACCACCTTCGATATCGAAGTTGAAGGCGCACATCCTGGAGTCACCTTGAAGGGTTGGACCTATGCCTAGAAGAGTCTCCAAGAAGCTGTCACTGACGAAATTGGAAGATACATAAGGCACATAGAATTGATTTGAAAACGTCTTTCGAACAGGTGAAACTGTTGAGTAAATATTGTCAGCTGTGTTGTTCATATCATTTTCGTAATCGTATTGGCAACCTCCCACAACGTACTGGCTTTGGAGTCCACTCCTTCACAGACAACAAGCAATCTCCGTCGATTCCCATGTTCCTCAGTAGAACCAAAGAGTGGTAGTTCCTGCCCTCCAAACTGATTCAGGCGCTCCACGACATCCTCATTCACAGACCCTAGCACAGACGATTGAGACGAGCCCATCCGCCGCTCCAATACAAGCCTGGCTGTATCTTCTGGTACGCTTCCGCCATGAGATGAGGGTGATTCCTGATGTAAATCGAAAGTGTATGCAAAAGCTTCATAAGCACTTGCTCGGAATGCAATTGAGAAGGTCAGAGCCAGAAAGCTCGATATCTGCCACATGCTGCGAGAGATTCCGGAGGGGGGAAAGTGCCAGCATAAAATTCGATCACTTCAGATCCCGATAACTAGCGGGGAGAACTGCGCACCAGATATATTAAAGATCTGAATAACTTGGTAGTTGGAACGCACCAGGCAACCCTGGTGACTGGCGACGGTCGCGATGACTGACTTGGATGGACTGTAGAGCTGGTCGAGGGAACCTCTACTATCACGTGCAAACGAGCGAGCCATCTTCAGAAAGCACCGAGCAGAAAGACTACAGATAGCACGTGCTGCGGCGCCTTCGTATTACCTGTTCATCCCTTCAGTTACCTACCTAGGTTATACACCACAGGTTGTTCATTTCATAAATATTGTCTGGCTTTATTTGGTTCATATCCCGCGGCAAACTGCCTCGGCTGACTGTCCTCCAGCTCTAACTAAGCATGCAAATCCAATAGACGGACTCACCCAATGCTCCTTTTCAGGCGGCTGCTCCACGGTCCTCAGTTTTCCTTTCGACATAGTCGACCTTTCTCTCAGCGTTCGGGACATATAAATATCCAGCATGTAAGGTTCAAGAGACCATGGGTGAGGTAAAATCATTACGTTTTGGGTAATCACACATCTGGCTTGGATGTTGGCTGATGTGACTTTAAGGAGGCTTGTCACGACATGTCTGCTTTATGGCGTAGCATTTCACGTCTGGAGTTCATTTATTCTCCTTCGTTTCGACGGTGCAAGTGAAGATCTCGATCCTCTGGAGGAAATGGGTGCGGAGACTGGTGAAGACATGTCTGACGATGAGGTGAATGAAGTGAACGAGGAGGATCCAATATTTATCCCCATAGGTTGGCCACGCATGCGACAGGGCGAGCTCTATGCTCCGTCCGACGCTGAATGGCAGGAGTTCGTCAAGGTCGCTCGCGACAAGCAGCGCCTTCATGCTTTACGAGGTATCATTGTGGCCTTTTCTCTTTCCAGGAGCACAGATACTTACGTGCACAGATGAATTAGCAACTATTGTCTGGAGGAGGGCATCTCAGTCGAGTCAGATTGGACGAGTGCTAGGGAGTCCCCTCACCTTGACTGGATCTTGGCTTGTCCATCGCTTCCCATATCGAGCGCCACCCGAGTATGAATTATCTGGGTATGTCCCCACTTGTTAAATAGATTGCTATATCGCTAAACAGCTATATAGTTTAGAAATTAGTGATTCTGGTATTTCTTGGGTCTCGAAGCCAATTGCACCTGAGCAAGGGGACCAGTTGCGGAAATTCATACGACCCCTCGCTGTGACTCTCGCCATTAGAGATGCTTATCTGGTTCTCTGGAGGAGACAACTTGAGCGAATAAGGAATTTTTTGAGTCCCCACGAGAGCCAACCCACCAGGAAGTCAAATATACCCATAGCCCCCCAGACGTACCCGCCAGATTCCAGCATTCCGGACGGAAAAAACCAGGTCTCTCAAGTAGAGAGACAGCTATCGACTCCAGGTACTCTGAAAGGAGATATTTCACGGGGCGATGATTCAATTCGCCTACATCCATCACTTATTATTTCCACTCTGCAGCGGCTGCCTATGCCCAAATTTGGACCTGGGTCGGATCTTTACCAAGCCTCGATAGCATTCAAATCGCGTCTGAAGGAATCGTGGGCTCGAGATCCTCCGACCCCTCGACGAGGAGTTTTCTATGTCTCTGGTCCTGTTGGACTAAAAGGTCCCAGGGGTTACTGCAGGATCGAGGTGCGAGGTGAATATGATCCAACGGCAGGAAACTGGACAGCAATATCAATGCATCTGAAAGATCTGAACCTGTATAACCAACGGGCTCTAGGCGGCCGAGTTTGATAAGGTTCGATTTTCATAGGTTACCTTCGCGGCTGCCTTTGCTACTGAGCGCAGGAGTTCTGGTGCAAAGAGAGCTGGAGAGATTTGTATCATGCAAGTTATAATGTGACTATAATGGTAGTCACCATGTATATGGGTACCCGGAGACTTGGTTGTTCTATTTGAGAAGATACCAGCTGTTAGCAAATTGATCATTTTTGCAGCCTTTTCTTTGTATCTCTCGCGCCGGTCATGGGTGTTGATGTTATGGTTCTCCAAGAGCGCTGGTGCCTCGAAAATAAGCAGAGAGCGGAAAAGAAGAGGGGAACGCTGCGTCGGTTCCGGCAGGCATGTCAGGCCAGTGCATGCCCTTTGCTAAGTTACATATATATTTGTATTTATCTGAACTGACTTCCCGGTTCCTCGGCCTGTACATACACTTCTCAGCCGAGAGACCAGGGGCAACAATTATGGCTCTTTCGAGCAACACATGTGGAATGCTATGTCGTTCTGCTACCTTGACTAATTTTCTATTTATAGGAAGTATTAATGTCCAAAACTCAACCGGGCCGATCTACCGTCAACGATGAAGAGCATTGCCTAATAGGCCCATTCATAATGCCCAGTTTGCCCTATTGTATGGATTCACATGGCCCAGAAGATTGCTCCATCTTACTGCGGTTGATCCCGGTCTGATTCTCTGGTGCCCCTCTCAGTGATCCTGGCTAGCATCAAATGTTTCGACTCTGCCTTTGAGATTGCTGCTTGCGATCCTCGCTGCCTATATCCCTTTGACAGGCAGAGAGTTGAAGTAGGGCTCTTTATATAGTCCTTAGGACTGCTTGACAGGATTCTTAGACCTTTATAAGAAACTGCCTAGATATATAGTAAATATAGATACCAAGAAGATGATTTCAGTGCTGATTCAGAATGCTTTTATCTCAGCAGCTAGAGGTTCTTAAGGAGTTGGGCAGTGAGGGTGCAGCTGTTGGCTGAACATGAGCTCCAAGGGAAGTTCGATCCCTGTCAGTCTGTCCGTGGGGCGCACCGGGAACGATGGAATCCCACGGGGGTCACCTCCGTACTCCGTGCATCAATCGCACTACCATGATGACGCCATCGTCCCTACGTATACCCCGTACTCGACATTCATTTGACTCAAGCAACGATTCGAAAGCGGGTTTGACAATAAGCATTTGTTGAAGTCGATTCCTATAGTGCCTGTGCTACCTCGAGTCCAAAGCAGCTTTCGCTCTGCGTTCAGAAACATCGAAACTCAGTACCTCCGTACCTCCATTACAGGCTATGGCACTACCACCGAAATTCGCGGGGCAGAAGCTGTTTGCCGCTACGGCTCACGAACAACACACGCTTGAACTGTGTATGTCGCTCTCTGGTGGCATCTTGTATGATGCACAGACAAGGCTAAGTGTCAATTTATGAAACAGATCTTGATTATGTTTGTCCGGTTAGTCTTCTGCGTATCTGAGTTTAGCAACTCCACTAAAGCACTTGCACGCAGTTTTCTGCCAAGTTATTCAACACTGTGTACAACTCGGTCAGGCCTATTATCCTTGAAAAATATCAATCTAAGCTCCAAGTTATATTTCGCCAGCATATCCAACCTTGGCACCCATCATCGACGTTGACGCATGAGGCCGCAGCTGCCGTCTTGAAGATATCCCCGAACAAGTTCTGGGACTTTAGCGCCGCCCTGTTCAAACAGCAAACTGAGTTCTTTGACGCCAATACCGTCAACGAAACGCGGAACAAGACGTATGAGCGGCTGGCAAGGATTGCAGGAAGCGTTGGTGTAGACGAGGACCAGGTCCTCAAGTTATTGATTATCAGCGACAAGCCTGGTGAGGACGGAAGCTTGAACAGCGGAAATGGCGTCACAAATGATATTAAGCTAATGACGAAGGTGGGGAGAATTGTTCTCTTTACTATTATTTGGTTGGCAGGTCGGGCCGGCTAATACAATGTAGGCGAATCGTGTGGTAGGGGTTCATGTTTCCCCCACTGTATTCTTCAATGTAAGTTATTCCCGCCAAAAAATGAATACATGGCCAAGGCACACTGACTGCGGTCGGACACTAGGGAGTCGAGGAGCGAAGTATTAGCAGCAGTTTTACAGCTGCTCAGTGGGAAGAGTGGCTGCGGAAAAATGTGGTCTGAATGCTCTGGGTGCAAGATGAGAATTGCTGCGTGACTGCACATGATGTTCTAGTCTCAATGGAAACCGGAGAGAACTGGAGAGAACCATATGACTATGTTATCTCAGGCAGACATTGATAGGTAAACGCACACTGGAAAGGAGAGTATCATATTTCAGAGACTTCAATGAAGCAACTGATGCTGGTTATCATTTCGCCAGGTATGTTTGGACACATATGGTCACTAGCTGTATCTCTATGTTGTGAGAGGAAAGGGGAGGGAACGCCAAACACGTATTATGAAAACCAAATTGAAAGACTGAGCCGTTACTGTGACACAGGAGGTTGGTAGTTGAGCGGACGCCTATGACCGCTGGTCAGTCATCGAAATGGGATGTAGCATACCAGGAGGACCATACTTGAATAGCAGAATGTGGGGTTCTGGTTCATGCACCTCGTAGTGTTCCCATCCCAAGCTCTGTTTAGTACAGTTAGTCATGCTGAAAGAGTCCTCTTATAGTTAAGAGGACATACCTGAGTGATGCCCAGACCCCGCCACTCTTCTTCCCAGAGCAACTTCAATGTTCCCTTCGAGCTGTCAAAGTAGTCCGCGGGTATCTTCTTTAGCATGTTTTTGGGAAGCTGTACATGTCGATACTCGAACTGGTCGTCGGAATATCTACTCTTGCTCAGCAGGCCACCACGTTCACTGAGAGGGTAAAGTAACCCACATACCTGGCCGAATAGTGGATGGAGTCGATGAACTCTTCCAGTTTCTCCCGCTCGGACTCAAGCAGGAGACGGGGCTTCTTGTTCCTCCTGCTGAGGTCGATGTCGACCATCTTGAAGGCGCCAAAGTGTGAATATGCCGCTCTCAATGAGACAAGAAGAAGAGTTATTTGTGCGCGATGCGTCGAGCGATTAACACGAAGTGGGCACGTCAAACTAGAAGGCGGACAAGAAGAGCGGAGGGCGCGAGGCTCTTTATGTACAGGATCGCTAGACAGTCCCAGGAAGCACTGGGTGCGCACAGGGAAGAAGGCTACTTGGCCGTGGTCCCCAAGGAATCGGAATTGTCCTTGTCCAACTCAGAGACGGGGATGTGGACGGATGGACCCGTCTGGAGTCCTCTTCAGGAAAAAGGCCTTATGAGCCAAAAACTAGACACAAGCGGGTTCAATGCTTGCACAAGACTGGTTGGCTCGACAATAACTGATGGCGAAACACAATACAGGAGAAAGCAGAAAGCAGGAATTAAGTGTGTTGGTGCTACGGGAGGTACAGTACCTGCTTTCTTAGGCACCGCGCAGAGGGGTAGAACCACCGTGCAATTGTACTAGTAGTTTCCACAACTAACCCTAGAAGGTATTGACAACTAGGTACTACTACTATCCAGTCCGGGACGTGCCCGGATACTCCAGGGAATCAGGGACGGCCTGGTCCTGGTGACCTGCTGTCCCCACTAGTACTCCATACATGTCCGGCCGCCCGGTGGACCTGCGTACTACTTAACTATCTACGAGTAGTAGGGTACCTACGGAGTGTGCGATATGAACCACAGAGATTACTTCACCTGTGGTGGCCTGTAGAGATTCAGTAGAGAATCTAATGGCAATCGACAGTGTAATGGACAGCAAATATGGTCTGGAGCTCAGAACAATGAACAGGAGGGTAAAAAGAACTCGAGACTCGAGACTGCAGAGAAACAACCGCCGGACAGGGTTTACTAGTGATCACTTCCTCTATGCGATAATAATAGTACGCAGTAGATGAATCTATGGATTCGAAACCGACTGCCTGGCTGCCAGTTGACAACAGACGACGACCCTTGGGGTTTGCGGCCGGCCGGCAACTTTGTCGACCGAGGCCGCTTAAGAAAGCACTCTGGACTCCGGACGCAGAACCCCGTGACTGGCACGTGAGTGTGCAGAGGGAGGAGGACAGTGTTATGTCAAAACGCGGGATATCATGTAATTAAAAGTAAAAGAATCCTGCTGAAAAGTTCTCTCAACGCCGAGTCTGGCGGACATTGCTTTGCTACGTTCATGAGTTACCATCCAAGTTCCATCGGTTCCTCGTCTTGCGGCTTTTGCCCAGTGAATTTGCACCGCCCCGGCCACTCTGCCGTCAACGCCACACTGATTACCACCTCCAATTGTGAACCTGCCGTGGGAACGCGACTCCGGGCAGGCAGCGAGAGTCAGACGGGCACCGCCAGTAGAGCCCCCGTGGTCAACACTGATTCTTGACATAAAGGTATTTCAATTGACCTGGATATTTCTCCCTCCGCACTGGCCGTTCTGGTCGCAAAAGCCTCGTGCCCCAGCGTGCACAGATCCACCAGCCCGTCCCTGCAGTGAGCGGCGAACGCGTTGCAGTCTTGCTTGGGGAGTCCTCCAGCTCGTAGAACCATGAGCACCAAACGGCGAGTGGCCGCTGCAGCCTCTTCGGAGGCGACACGCCATGGGCAGAAACGGCGGAAGATCTCTGTAAGTAAAGTACCCCCCTCGGCTTCTGCAGGGTGTCGCAATCGTCTTGTCCTCCACCGCATGCGCATCTTAGCGGTTCTCATTGCGGGATGGGAGCTCTTCCTCGAACAGAGCGCGTACGAACCGACAGACCCGACATCTGAAGCTCTGCAGCATGAGCCACGGGAAACCACCGTCGCCCCGACTGACTTCCAGCGTCGGAACCACACTGCACAACTCCTGCTGCGAGGAAGTCCACCCCCCGCAATCTGTGCTCATCGCAGTCTGCCCAGGATGCTCGATATCTCCATAAATGATTTTCGGTTGTTATTTACTAATAGGATTATTGCACCGACCGTAGGGTGATTTTTCCCCAGAAATTATTGAAACACCTCAGACGACCACGGAGGTCGGCCTGAAGCTCCTTTCGCATATCAAGCAGTCTACCGACAAGAAGTATGCGCTGACCTCTGCTTGCCCTTCTTTCTCTTTCATATACGTTGGGACTAAACAAGCTGTTTGCTTCGGATAACAGTGGACGACAGATTGCGACCAGCTTTCTCCATCTTCCTGATAGGGTAGGTTTCCCAATTCTCCTTCTTGGTCTTTATATTTTCTTTCGGCGCACATTCATGTATCTGACCATCTGGTTAGAAAGAAAACCCGGGCTATTATAAAGCTATTCTGCTTCCAATTGCAATAGATACCGTTGAAGTAAGTCAACAGCTCCTGGTTCCAACGATGGAGAGAAGTCTACCGTGGAGTTCGCACACGGCTATTGCTCGCGTGGATTGTGATGAGTTTACCGTTCGATCGAATTTTATCGGACTTCATCTACGGGGCGGATACCTTCGATTTCATGCCGTCTTTCTCGCTGACTGAACATCAATTGTCTGTAGGATAAGCTGAACCGTTACCAATATCCTAACGTTACAGCTCTCGAAAGCGATCTCAAACGCATGGTCAGCAATGCAAAGTTCTACAATGACAAGTCTTCGCTGATCTTCGCCGATGCTGAGCGAATTCGCAAAATCCTCTCGAACAACATGCCCAAGATCAACCCAGCATACAAAGATCCTAACTATGTGGCCGTCCCAACGCCCATTCCGAACGAAGTATCAAACGACTACGCGAATGAAGATGCGGAAAATCAAGAGCTTGAAGATGCGGGGCGGGCAGAGTCCTCGTCAACGTCTCGCAGGCAGACACCGAGATCTGGAAATGGCCGACTTTCGAGCTCTGTTGATGATTATAGTCAGTCGGAAGCAAGCTTTGAGGGTGACAGTCTTCAAACCGCTCAAGATAAGATCATTACAGAATTGATGCGCTTGAAGGACGCAGAGTGAGTTTACCTTGGGCGTTCTAGTTAATTTTTGGGCATCTCCTAACATCCCAATAGTGGTCGGCAGGTTGGACTGCCATTCATCAATAAGCCAGATCGTAATCTATACAAGGATTATTACGAAATCATTCAGCACCCTGTGTCCTTACGAGGAATTCAGAAGCAGGTTCGTGGTACAGATGGGAAAAAGAACACACCTAAAACAACAGCTTTTCCGACGTGGCAGTCGTTTGAGGAAGAAGTGGAATACATATGGCGCAATGCCCGGGAATTTAACGAAGATGGCAGTGAAATATTTGTTTTTGCTGGTATCCTTGAAGTAAGAGATTTTATGCAGACAAAGTTAGCGCTCCCTTGTTCTCACTAATTACTTGTGCAGGATTATTTCAAACGCCGCGTTGCGGAGGCAAGAAAATTTGTCCCAGACTCAACCCAAGCGAATGAAGATGGAGGAGCTCCTCGCCTCAAATTGAAGATGGGAGCTGCCAAAACGCCAGAGCCGTCTTCCCAGAGATTAACCTTGAGACTTCCTGGGCAGAAGCCTGACACAGTTCCCAGAGAGGAGAGAGGACAGCCTGGTGTGACAGTGGATAGTGAAGCTCTGAGAAGACAACAGGAACTTGTTAGGGCAGGATCGAACGGGCAAGATCTCCATGCTCGCTCAACACCGCCAACGACAAGGAATCTGAGGAAGCCACCTGGAAGTCCAAGATCCAGCTCGGGGAAGGGCCAGGTTTCGCAGGAGCACCAGAGAAGCAGTTCTGCAACTTCGCTGGCACGCTCATCTACCGCGGCAGTCAAAAGCGAGGCTCAGGCTGTGCCTTCACCAGGTTCAGCAGCAGTGATCTCGCGCGAGGATAGCCAGGATTCCGCTAGACATACTGGTGGATCTCCTGGGGCTGCTGCGTCTCCGATTCCCCCTGCTGCAGGGTCCGAAATGCCCCGTCCTCCGAGTGCCACACCACGCCAGTCTAGCGGTAGCCCATGGCCACCTTCCAATCCTGTCAGCCACCCCGTGCATGCTTTTTCATTGCAGAATGTTTCACCTCTGGACTCATTAATGAGGCAACCTGGTAAAGGTACGCATCATCCTGGATCTTGATGGTCATATGATCACTGATCGTCTGTAGATGCCAGTCATGCTCTTATCTCCAATGTGAGCATTGTTACCCATCCGAGCTTGACTCTTCGTCAAGGTTTCCACCTAGACATACCGTCTTCACCCACAGCGTCTCAGCAGTCTGTGACGATAAATCTACCTTCGACTCACAACTTTATTTCAATACGTCCTTCTGTTGCAGCGAGCACACCTCAGCGACAGACAAAGCTCGTGGTCTCCTTGGGAATGCAGAAGGTTCAGGTGACTTCACAGGAAGGGTCGAGTGATCCGACCAAGCCAATTTACAACATACGACTTAACACTGGCGTGACGAAAGTCGACTTGGAAATGATTGCTGCTCCGTCCAGAGGAGTACCAAAGTCCGGACCGCCAGGCTCAGATCTTGAGTATGAACGTGTGACAATTTACTTCAATCTCTTGCGACAATAATAGACGTCCTACGGATCTTGCCACCTCTCGCAATTCTGCCCGGCGCAGTGGCTCGGCGATATCTCGAAGACCAGGGTCTTCAAATAACCGGAAGATCTTGTTGCTGTCAATGGCGAAGTTCCTTTTTTGTTCATCTTTATCCACAATTACCGTTTACAACTATGATCTGCAGTGGGGTAATAGTGTATGGTGTATTCGCATTAGGGGGCAACAAGGGCGAATGCTTATCTCCTGTGGTTTTTCTGCCATGGTAGATATAGTCCAGTCAAGACAGAGTAACCAGATAAGATGCTTATGTCTTGTGCTACGTAATTTTCGGCTAATGCATTGAACTCGTAGGAGCAGGTGAGACGAGAAGTTTCATTATTTATCTGTTGTGCTGTCCCAGCTTAACATCAGGGAAACTCTACAGGAGGGGGATTCAAGGCTAACAATGCAGTCATCTTTTGGTCTTTGCAGCGTCGGTGATACGAAAATCAAGAACCTTTTCGATCGATGAAGGAGCGGTACGCGCAAGGTACGCCAGCCTGAGGCCGGAAATGGAAGTTCTAGAAAAAATCTGCACACTATAACATACTACCTACTACCTACCTACCTAGTTAGGTACCTAGGTACCTAGCCACTTTCTGTTTTAGTTTAGTGCAGTATATGTACGCTAAGGGGCTTACTTACCTAGGGGCTAGTTGGAAGACTGTACTGTAACTTTGCAGTTATCATCCTTTTCTAAGATAAGAAACACTCTCAGTGAGACAGTATATGACTAGACCGGATATATGCATTTTCACACTTGGTAATCTAGATGCGTTCAAATTTTGGTAATTCAAAATTCAATAAATTCAACGATGATAATGATAATGCTGGGGTTCCAAGGTTCCAGAAAGTTCAAGTGATCCACAACCGTCCTGAGAGGAAACTAGCGCTCATCGCACATAGGCATTTTGGTCGGTTGAGCAGCTTAGCTAAGGCAAACACCCAAGCAATTGTGGCCCAGCATTTGTTTCCACCCGAAACTTTTTGCCAGAGCCGAAAAAAAATTTCGGGTGGGTTTACTTCTCCTATAAAGCTGAACTACTCCCACCTCGGTCTGTATAGTGTTTTTATCAGCATTCTCATCGCCTCAGCGCCATCTTCCGCTTTCTATCGATCTAGATTTATCTTGTTCCTCGCACTTCCGTGATAATGTCTGACGAAGTGTACGATGGTGCCATTGGCATCGATCTCGGTGAGTCCCGATCTTTGAGCAATTATATCTTACGTGACAGAAGTTGACGCTTCTCCAATAGGTACTACTTACTCCTGTGTTGCAAATTATGATGGCACCAATGTCGAGATCAGTAAGTCCCTCAGCGCGCGAGCCTTTCTTTTTAACGACTTGACCAGAAACTCAACGTACGTCCGTTACTAGTTGCCAACGAGCAGGGTAGCTACACTACCCCTTCCTACGTCTCCTTTACCGAAAAAGAGCGTTTGATTGGAGAGGCTGCGAAGAACCAGGCTGCAATGAACCCGAAGAACACCATCTTCGACATCAAGTAAGTTCGCTGCTCTATTCCACCGGCACCTGTTTGCGTGGGGCGTGGTTCTCACTGGGAGTTAGACGTCTGATCGGGCGACGGTTCGACGACCCTGTTGTCCAGAAGGATATCGAGTCGTGGCCCTTCAAGGTTGTTGATCAGGGAGGCAACCCGGTTGTCGAGGTTGAGTACTTGGGTGAAACCAGGACTTTCTCTCCTCAGGAGATTTCATCTATGGTTCTCATGAAGGTATGATTTCACGGCAAATTCGCTCCCTCACCGACCAACGCTGACAGTGTTTGACAGATGAAAGAAGTGGCGGAGACTAAGCTTGGAAAGAAAGTCTCCAAGGCTGTTATCACTGTGCCGGCATATTTCAATGACAACCAGCGTCAGGCTACAAAGGACGCTGGCGCCATTGCTGGGCTCAATGTTCTCCGTATTATAAATGAGCCAACCGCTGCCGCCATCGCCTATGGTCTGGGCTCCGGAAAGTCCGACAAGGAGCGGAATGTTTTGATCTACGATCTCGGAGGTGGTACTTTTGATGTCTCCCTGTTGAACATCCAGGGAGGCGTCTTTACTGTCAAGGCCACCGCCGGTGACACGCATCTTGGGGGTCAAGACTTCGACACCAACCTTTTGGAATATTTCAAGAAGGAGTTCCAACGGAAGACCAATAAGGACCTTTCCGGCGACTCCAGAGCTCTTCGCCGTTTGCGCACGGCCTGTGAACGTGCCAAGCGTACTTTGTCGAATGCTACTCAGACCACTGTCGAGATTGACTCGCTGTTCGATGGGGAGGATTTCAACGCTCAGATCACTCGTGCCCGTTTCGAGGATCTAAATGCCAAGGCATTCGCTAGCACTCTGGAGCCTGTTCAGCAAGTGCTCAAGGATGCTGGTCTTGACAAGAGCGATGTCGATGAGATTGTTCTTGTTGGCGGTTCTACTCGTATTCCACGAATCCAGAAACTCCTCAGTGACTTCTTTGATGGCAAGAAGCTCGAAAAGGTGAGATAGCACGTATTCTCTCCAATCAGGTATGATGCTGACATGATATCAAAGAGCATCAACCCAGACGAAGCAGTTGCTTATGGTGCTGCTGTCCAAGCTGGTATCCTCTCTGGCAAGGCCACCTCCGCTGACACGTCAGACCTCTTGCTTCTCGACGTTGTACCTCTCTCCCTTGGAGTTGCCATGGAGGGTAATATTTTTGCACCTGTCGTCCCTCGCGGCCAGACTGTTCCCACCATTAAGAAGCGCACCTTCACGACTGTTGTAGACAACCAAACAACTGTACAGTTCCCTGTCTACCAAGGTGAGCGTACTAACTGCGACGACAACACTCTTCTGGGAGAATTTACTCTCTCTCCAATACCGCCTATGAAGGCTGGTGAGGCTGCTCTTGAAGTTGTTTTCGAGGTCGATGTCAATGGCATTCTTAAGGTTACCGCTACCGAGAAGTCCTCCGGTCGTAGCGCGAACATCACAATTTCCAACGCTGTTGGCAAGCTGTCAAGCACTGAGATCGAAAAGATGATTAGCGGTAAGTATCTGGCCTTTTTGACGATGCCGTAGTATAAGCTTTCCATGGCTGATCCGGCTTTCGCAGACGCTGCCAAATTCAAGTCAAGCGACGAAGCGTTTGCCAAGAAATTCGAAGCCCGTCAGCAGCTCGAATCTTATATTTCCCGTGTCGAGGAGATTATCTCCGACCCGACTATGTCATTGAAGCTAAAGCGCGGCAACAAGGAGAAGATTGAATCCGCCCTTAGCGATGCCATGGCCCAGCTGGAGATTGAAGACTCCACCCCTGATGATCTTAAGAAGAAGGAACTCGCTCTTAAGAGGCTAATCACTAAGGCGATGGCCACCCGGTAGGTGTGGCGTCGAGTTAGATCCTCTAGGTACAAGCGGTCGGCTGGAAGACGATTATTAGATCTGGTTCACTAAGAGGAAATTACTTTTTTCTCGTCTGTTACATTCAAAAGTTTATTTGGAGAATCCCGTTATCCACTTGCGCCATGTTTGTGCGTCTTGGGCAATGGGCACGGTTGTGGTTCCAAAGTACGATGTTGCTCAAGATGGTATGGCCTAGTAGTTTCACGATTCTTTGATGGGCCGGACATACTAGCGGACGTGCTTGCTTTTGTATTCATCCAACTTTATCATCGATTTTTTTTATTTGAATCGTTTCTTCTGTATGACTCTGAAGCCCACGGTGTCTTCAAGTCTTGCATCCTTTCCGTCTGTAACAGGTCCTTACGTTGAAATGTTGACCATTTGGTCGATATAGTAGTCATTGTCAACCCGAGGACTGTATTGGTAACAATATGCCGTTCTAACGATGGTGTCTGATTCTCACCAGTTCTGGGGGTCCGCTCATGCTGAAGATGGTAGTCTCCAGATCGCCAGGTCGCCAATTACTGGCATATGCCAATAGCTACCATTCTATTGGTAGTGTTAATTATGATTTACTTAACTCGAAGTAGTTGTCAGGTCACCGGATGGTAAAGCTGTATTTTTGACTTCCCAGTCAAGTATTGGTAGCTACTAGCTACATCTATTTGTACATTGTACTACAGTGTACTAAGTCTGAATTTATGCTATCTGATGAACTTCAGTAAATTATGCAAGTAATAAATGTAAAAATTTACCAGTATTTACTAGACGACAGAAGCTACCAATAAGGATTAAATTTTCTATAACCATTGTGAGGCCCTTCGGCCACTACTAGGGTGAAGAGCTCTAGGGTGCGGCAGTAATACTGTGGATTCAGAGCTGAACGCTGGATTCGAGTAGGAAGCCTGAAGGGACGGTACTTAATATACAGTTGCGGGTCATGTTAGAATCACATGGTTGGGGTTATGCCCTAGCTGCAGTCCCCGAACCTCCTGTGCAAGTGCGGTATTGCGCCTAGCAACTATACGGTACTATTTATTATTATATTTTAATAAATTACATTGTATTGCATCTTTACTACTTTTATAATTTACTAAAGCTCATCAAGTAGCATTGATTTAGGGTTATAGATCACCTTATGTCAAAATATATGGGTATCAACTAAGAGTTGATATAAGCTTCTTAAGCGAGAGATGTAGGTAGAAGCCACGGAAGTACTAGTTGATTCCCTATAGACTCTAGGGTCTACTTTGTAAATAAGACGCGGTAGACTAGATACATGCTTGGATATACAGCCCTATTTATGTCCATCCTGTCCTGTCCTTTGTCCTGTAATATCATGTCCCTAGACCTGCTCGGCTCGGTATTTCTTTTTTCCTCATGTCCTCGGACATGATCGGTCGGGATTATCTTTTCTCCTTCAAGTTGCCTTGTTTCGTTTCAACCCTTGTCCTGGGGTTCTGCTGACACCTTAGCTGTTAGTGTTTTTTTTTCCAAAATTTTCCATTAGAGTGCTTATTGGCATAATACTCACCGCCTTTCAGTAGAATGCACGCAATTGCCTAAATCAGTTATATTGTCAGTAAGGAGTCTGTCCGATGAGCGCCAATAACCCAAAACATGCTAATTTGCACATTTTGGCAGCAAAGGGAATAATATTAAATAGATGCAATTGGTAGCAACTAATACTTAATTGAGAAAGTTAAAAAAGCGTTACCACCTGGAAACCTGGCTACATGTAATCTTCAGGGCTTGTCAACTTCTTAACTCATTTCACCATAGATATAACTATTATAGTATGGAATGGAAATTGTAATTACCAATAAATCAGCAATCTGGAGACCTGGTAAGCGTCCTTGTAGTTATGGTGGAGCCGTTAGTACCGCAAAATGGCTACGCCGTAATTAAAATAATAAAACAACAGAGGACACTTGTGGTATGTACTCCGTACATTCAGAGCCCTAACTATCGAATGAGTTGGCAACCCACGACCATGCTAGTCCGTGTCCTGTCACAGCGTGTTGGGACGACGCGGCGAAGCACTTTAATCTCTGCGGCAGCAAACGTGAATTGGCAAGTCACCACCGCTTCCATTCATCGATGCTCTATCTCGACTTTGCGTCTCCATCCTTCTCGATGCCAACGCTACGAACCTGCAAAGGCACATAACCTCTTAGGCAGACTGCGATACTTCACAAGCTCTGCTATTCTGAACAAGAAGAAAGACAAGGGAAAAAAGGGCTCCGACACCGACGTCACCTCCAAGTCCTCCAAAGCAGACACAGCCTCTGACGATCCTCTCGACCTCTCGGAACTGCACAACGGCATTGCGGAGGCCATCAATCGACTTAAAGATGACATTTCTAAGCTTCGAGCAGGGGGAAGATTCAACCCGGAAGTCATTGAGAATCTCCGGGTGCACCTAACCAAAAGGAATAAAGAAGCTGTTAAATTGGGAGAGTTGGCGCAGGTCATACCCAGAGGGGGTCGGATGGTCTCAGTCCTTGTTGGCGAGGAAGATGTAAGCGATTATTTTTATTTATTTATCTTTATTTTTTATTTATTTATTATTTTTTTTTAAATGAACCGCAAGGCTAACGCACGACTCTTGTGACTATTGGAAATCCTTGCAGCATGTAAAACCTACGAATTCAGCCATCATAGCGTCCAATCTGTCCCTGACACCGCAGCAAGACCCACACAACCCTCTTCAGCTCAACATCCCTATACCTCCGCCGACAAAAGAGTCCCGGGATCGGACAGTTCAGATCGCCAAGGCTGCAATGGAAAAGGCTGCCAACGCGGTGCGCAATACGCGGAGCGTGGTACACAGAAGGCTGCAAGAAATACAAAAAAAGAAGATAGCCACGCCGGATGAGGTACGAAAGGCGCATGACCAGATGGAGAAAGCAGTCGAGAAGGGACAGAAGGAAGTAAAGGATATGTTCGAAGCAGCGAAGAAGGCCCTTGAACAGGGATAAGTATGGTGACCTGCATCTATTTTAATGATTACATCAAAACTCTCAGCTTCGGCAGTCCCCTCTTCACATTTGTGCCATTTCCAGCAGAGCATGAGAAGGGCAGTACTCGAACTGTCAACAATAAAATATTCCGAATCCATATTGTACAATAGCTTGCCGTGATACATCATAGGAGAAAAAAGGGATAGAAAAATCCTTGACGCGTCGTCTTCCCATTCGCAGCAGCCCGGAACCTTATGCTCGCTTTGAACGTTGGCCCGAAGCAAGGAGTGATTCCAACTTGGCAAGAAATTGTGAGCTCTTGCCAGCTGTCCGGTACGTCTCGTTGTTTCTGAGATTCCTGAGCACGTCACCCACCACAGACGGCTTTCCAGCTGGCAGAGGCTCTAGCGTCGGGTATTTTCCTTGGACAAGACTCTCAATCAGTGCTTTGCGTTCCTCCATACTGATTGACATAAAGCTCGCATCTTCTGGCTCAACAAGATCCCCTTTCCGCTGTGACAATTTATCCGCCCGCTCCTGCGCCATCTTCTTGACTTCTTCCATGACCTGAACCTTCTCCTCCTCGCTTGTGAACAGAACCCGTTTCCCCTCAAACAATCTCTTTGCCAATTCATGGGGCGGCTCATATCCGTTTGGGAAGCGGTTGCTCATCCAAGACAGCTTTTCTAAGACGCTGCTTGTACGTGCCATCTCACCCACGGGTAAAGAGGGCCAAGTCTCTCTGAGCATGGAAATGTTGTAGTCTTGAGGAGGATCGTAGCGAACGGGTTTCGGCTTTTTTGCCTCTGCTTGCTCGCGATAGAAATCCTCTATCTGCTCTGCCCGGATGTCCTCTCCTTCTTCCTCCTCAGTCTGTCTCTTCACATCTTTAGGCCTGACCCCTCTACCGGCTGAGCGGGCCTTCGCGTTAACAGCCATATTTGTAGGTCCGGCTCTACGACCGCGGATCAACTGCCCACTTCGGAGTTTCCAAAGTCTAGGTGCTCGAAGAAGATTGTCTGGCTGGCCACCAGCTCGGGGGGCGGCGAGCGACCTCGCATCAATCGCACGTTGAGGGCGAATGTAATCGGCATTAGGTGGTCTGGCATTCGACTTGACCCAGGCAATTTTTCCCCTATTATCCACCGGGCGAGAACTCGGAGTTGAATTTTCACGGGGAATAGCAGACTGTGCTGGGCCTGGTGTATATGAAAATCGGAGGTCAATTGAGCTCACAAACAGTCACATAGAGGTGGTCGAAAGGTTGCAGATTAGCATACGTGATGGCTTACTGGAGCCTTCATCCGCCTGCACGGAGGTGATGGAAAATAGTCTGGAGGATGCGATAGCTCCCTCACTCAGTTTGGTGTAGTCATAATACGACAATGGTTGCCGTAACTGGGGTCGGCGTGGCCGAAGCATCTTGACCTGGTCAATTTCCTGACGGCAGTTATCACGAGAGATCTTTGAATGATTTGCTTCGCTAAAGAACCTGAACTTCCTGAAGACTGTTGAACTCGGAAAAATCACGTGCACAGAACCAACACCTGTGACCAGTCGGAAGACAGGCAGAAGACAGCTTGCACCATCGGAAACACGAAGGCGAATCTTTCATTTATATGTACCAGAACTACTTGGGGCAGCTAGCTAACTCGCAACTGTTTTTTCCCCGCTCTCCTCATTTCAGGCGCTATTTTGCCTTTTTTTTTTCAAGTCTCGTCATGCTTCGCCGCAAACCCACCGCAATTACAATATCTTCTGAGGACCTCGCCGCTTTTGAGGATGCGCGCCTTCGTCATAAAGCTAAGGAGAACAACGGCCAAGACGCCGAAGCTATCAGCGACAATTCCAAAGCCAACGCATTTGACCCTAATGATGAGCTGAAGCCACTACCTGGGGATAAAGCGAGAATTGTGCGGTCCCGCGAAGAGAGGATTGGCGTAAGCCGGAGGGGTTGAACTTCTGAGGATGTTCAACAGGCAGCTGGTTTCTCACGCTCAACTTGGACCTTTGGAACAATCTTCAAAAGTGCACAGAGGAGGATCAGGTGCAAAGTGTTATTACTCTATTTCTCCCGATATCAGCCGGATTCACAGTTGCCCAAATTGCTTGATACCTGCATAATAACAGTCATCCTTATAGAGGAGCTTTTGTGCCCGAATGAGTAATAATAAATGGTTCGTTACCAGGTCATTCTGATTTTGCAGTAAAAATCAAAGAAAAGTCAAGGGTATCCCATTCCAAACGATCTAGAACCCTGAAGACAATAATGTCATCAACAAAGGGGATATCAACATGAACTGGAAAGTCAGATACTAATGTACACAACACACCTATGACGATTTTTTTTGCTCATACCAAACCATGCTCTGTCTTGGAAAAGACGTGTACTGCATCTTAAAAGAGAATCATCCCAGAATATACATAAAAATATGCAAGCATAAAAGACCTAAACATCATGCCAGAGCCGGTGAGAAGATTCAAAACCACTATCGCCATCCGATTTTGTGCACACCTGCCCCTATTTGGACCGAGATAAAATATTAGAAAGCAATGAAGGATAACGTTGAGCGAAGAACATTGAATGAGAGGGTGTCACAAGGGTAGTACAGGGGGTGGCAATGCAAAAATGAGGACCAACTCCAAGGCTGCTTATAGAGGACATAACCTCTAGCAAGGGTACTCAAACTCCGTAACGGTCGCACAATAGACACACTTGGTGGTAAATACGAAAATGATCCGTTACATGTAAGTAGCGGCGGTGCGTCGAACGGTCATTTCGCTTGGTCAAGGCTTAAAGATGTCCGCGTGAGTATGTATAGGTAAGCTACGATCAAATATATTGATCGATTTTATCGCGGTCTTTTGGAAGCATTCTCTGAACTTACGTCCGTGGAATAATTCCATCTCCGTTTCAAACCTTGAGGATCGTACACACTGGCAACAGAATGTTGCCAGTCTCGTGCCGTTATCAAAACATTTTGTGCGCCAAAAGCAGGTTGAGGCACAGACTGTGTTTGAGTGACAGATGCCGGCTTTCCAGGAGGCACGTATTGCACAGGGTACTGGTTCGTTATGGAGTTGGAAACTCCTTGTGTGGGATCGTTCATGGTCATGGGAGGCGAGCTTGTACTAGCGCTCGAATGAGCAACGGAAAACGCCATATCCCATTGACTGAAAAGAAATGTTAGCGACGTGCGGAGAACAGGTCATTCTTAATGCTATCGTACTTGATAATTCTGGTAGGATCCCAACTATTTTCATCAACCAAAGGAACACCAAGCGAGTGACTGGAAGGCTGGCTATGTGGTACCATGCCTAAAGTCTGTAGCTGAGAAGAATCTGACTTGGAATCCTCTGCAGTCGCAGATATTGGCGGGGTGATTGGATGCGTGCTAAAACCCAGTCTGTTTTGGCTGGCGTCCGAAACCTGGCTGAAGTGAGAATCAAATTGGGTATCGAGCGGTGGGCTTGGTTGATATGAGTCCGAGGGACTTCCATAGGGGAACGTGGGTTTGAGCTCAAAAGGACGGTTTATGTCCGCGGAAAACGCCAGTCTTAGAGCGTCGATCTGCGCCTGTATCTCCGGCATCGGCCAAGAGGAGGAGCATTGTTCAAGTATTCGCATGTGCCGAGTAAAGAATTCGCGAGCGTCCGAGTGGAATTCCGGGTCAGGGGATGTTATTGCGACCTACGAGACATCTTAGAAAGGGTCTTGTCAAGTCTGGGTTGCAGTTGCTACTCACAAGGTGCAGCATCGTGCATGTCAAGATGCAATATATTGTGAAGTTGATGCCCCGTTGCATGTAAAGCAACCCTGACAACCCAAAACGAGCCAGAATTGCCTCTTGCAGTCGGCAGAGACTCTTCGCAGACGAACAACATAGAGCCATATGGGTTTTCCATTCTCCTCCTGCTGCAAAGGACTTGGACGCAAGAAGCTGTGGCCGATGCAGCATTATGATTCCTAGATGACAATGGGAATGCATATTGCCCACAAAGTGCGAAGGTAGCCAAGGCGGGGATCCATCCGCAGGATAATTTACCTGTAGATCCGGCGGAAGGTTCCTGAGCCAGTCAGTAAATAAGGGATTTTTCTCTACTAACCGAGGGTCAGCGCCCCAGTCCTTTTGTTTCTTGATCTTGTGGTAAATATCGGCGATGATACGGATATGATGCGCGTTTTGAACAAAATATGCAAACTGTCGCGAACGTTCTATCTCAAACTGGTCGAGACCAGGGATATCCAGTGTTGGATGCATATCCACTGTTTCAGGATCTACACCATAGTCTGAACGTCCTGCAAAGATACATTCAGGTAAGCAAAGAGGCCGCTGCATGATCAGAGTCTGCCTATACACACCTTGCGGCGCTCCAACCATTACTTCAACAACCAGGAGGGTCTGCCAGACCCGCGTCTGTACCAGACACTCAACGGGATCAAGATCGCAAGGCTTGCCCTCTGCATGAATGCCGTAATGCTCATGGAGATCCAAATCTTTGGCCATAGAGACAATTGTCTTTACAGTTTGCCAGGATCGATAATAGTAGCCCTTCTTTGGCGCGGATTCTCTAGCTTTTAGCAATAGAAGCAATGCTTGAACTGTGCTCAAACGTGGTACATCCATGAAACTTGGCTCGTGTTCTGTCCGAGATTGCAATCAGTATATAGAGCTTGGAACCGAAAGAAAATTAAACGGCTTACTATTCGCCAGTGCAAGCCACTGAGCTCCTTGAGCTGGATCGTTGGACATTCTGCCTGCGCATGCGAAGAGGGCCTCGAGTAAAAGTGGAGAGACCGAGGCTGGATCATTTTGCCATTGTTTATACAAATGAGAACGATGGACTACTGGAACATAGGGATGTATATCGGTGAAGTATATCTTGAAATAATACATAGCCTCGTCATGAGAGGGCATAAGCTCCGGTGGAATACGGACTGTTGAGCCTGCTGTTGTACTGAGAGGCGGAAGTTTCTCATCGATATCATCCTGAACAGGAGCTTCTGGTTCAGTCATGCCTTTCTTTTGCTGTCTAATGTATGGTGCTTTGATGACTTTTAGCGCTCATTCCAACATGGAACCAAGATCTGCGTTCTGGTCGGAAACACTCACCAATGCCAGTCTCATCAATTTTGAGCTCACCAAGAGCCTCACTGAGGTTTTCTGCGGTCGACTGATCCTGTTCAACAAATACACTACTATCCGCACTGGCAAGTGGCTGAGCTGCTGGTGTTTGAAACAAGGGTTGTTGATGAAATGGATGGTGTGAGACAGCGATTTGTGGAGGGGCAACTTCACTGTATATACTGTGTTGGTCGTGAGACGGAACATATTGTGAATATATTCCAATTCCGCCACTGTACGGTCCGACATTCCCCAAGGCATTTGGATTTCTATCTTCAAAGCTCTGCTGCACAGGAAGATGGTGACGTGAGGTATCCGATGGATTCGAAGCATCGAACGACCCAGACAGATTCGCATTTGACGGCTGCCGGGTAGAGATGAAGTCACTGTCTTGACCAATTGCTGGAGGAACACACACTAATTTCAAGCGGGTACATGCAGAGCACGGCCAGGTGTTTGTCGTGGCAGCATCGCATTTTATCTTTCGTCTCCGACAACCATTGCAGGCCCGCATCACTGCACAGTAAGGTGAGTTTAGCAATAGTGTACCAAAAGAAAAAACTGGAGAGTGGGCGCTTTCATACCCTTCAGTCTCTTATGTCTGTTATGTTCGTCGACGAAGACATAATCTGTGCTGAGTATTAGCACTTACAGAGGTACACTTAATTTTAACCCTGAATTTTGAGGACAAATGCGCTGAGATATTGAATTTCCATTGAAAGAAATACTTACTTTTATGTCCCTCCCGTGGAGGTCCAGCCGGCGGTGTAAAAGAATAGCCCTGCATTGTTGAGCTCGAGAGGCGGTCGGCGTCAATATGAGAGTGGGAAAATCAGTGGGGGCTTAGAAACGGGTGGCCAGCAGACCGAGTATGTCACGTTATTATGCCCCTGCGTCCTACTCACGAGGCCCGCCCCTTCGAGAGGATGTGGGAAGAATTAGTATGATCTTCGATTGATACAATTGAACAGCGGTTCCAAGTTCTGGAAACGAGAGGTGCGAGTCTTATGTCGTCGCCCGTGAAAGATCCATATAAACTTGGTCTTCGCATGCAGTAGGTTGAATAATTTGATAGTCCCCAAATAGCCAGTATATGGCGCGGTGACGGATATATCGACTCAATGTGTTGGTAAGGAACCTGCACAAGCAGAAACTACTGTAAGGAGGTGCGAGGTCTCTTGCTCAATGAAGAGGGTCTGGAGGATCTGCACCAGAAAATCAGGACAACGCATCTGCCGCTCGTGCATGAAAAGAAACAGGGAGGTGAAGATAAAACACGAGGAAGACACCCCGCAGTGAGATTCTATTGAGCGCAGCGAAGGTCTAGATATTCCTGTGCAGGATCGCAGGGTGGTGCCGAATTCATTTGAACGTTGAGAAGATCAAAAGAGTTATCCGGACCGACAACAGACAGGCTATAACTAAAAGAACAGCCTGATGATTGAGGTGTACCGATGAGCGGTCGGACGTGGGTCCGAGACGGGCGTGAAGCAGAAACAAGAAACTGCGCAATGCGACAAGAGATCCAGAGTCTCTAATCTCCCGGGCAAAGGAAATCAATGGTAATCTGTGGATCAAGATCATGCAAGCATCGTTTATATTGAATGTGAGGTAAAGGAGAGCAGAAAGGATAGGACAAGATGGCCCGGATTGATGGTAGACGGATCTAACACGCGACTTAAGGAATGGTCGGAGCTCCTTTCAACCTGCATTGAAAATTAAGATCAGTTAGTATGGTACGACTCTGGCAATTTTGGGTTGAAAGAGGTGAATTGGGCCAGCGCTCTGCACCTCCAATGACAGTTGCCTGGCAAGGGCGCCGAAAGGCCTCGGGGAGCAAATGGTGGAATGCAAGGTGAAGACAATAGATCCCCAGACCCAAGGACAAAGTCACAGCGCAGCCCAAGGAAGCATCCAAGGATAGATACTGGAGATGGTACTGCATCAGGGGAGTTGAGAGCCCACCAGCGCGATTCTTGTATCTTGTAGAGAGAGATGAACAACCTTGTGCACACCCAATGTGACGAGGATGGAAACAAAAAGCTGATTGATCCTGTCTTGTTCAGGACAATATTACTGCTGTGCAAGCGAACGCTCATCAGTTCACGCGATGCGATGTGATGGTGGTTATGCAAGGACCGATCAGATAGAGCGTCGCGGGCGGAGGCGGCAGGCAGACTGCAGGGTGGACGAATGACAGAGAGGTGGGCTCGTGCAAAGAACTGGACGGGAGGGGTGGCTATTATTGTTCGGGGTAAGAGCCTGAGGGGAGTCTGCTATTGTTGCAGCAGCACCGGTAGCGTCCAATAGCGCCAGCGGCGCACAGCCGTCTGGACAGTGGCCCGCCGAAGACTGCTTGTGATCGGTGATGGGGAGACTCGAAGAGGCCTTCCTACGTCGGTCTAGGGACGGGGAAGCCAGTTCCCGGCGATCGTCCTGGTGGTTCGGGCAAAAGCTCAGACATGGGTCGCAAAAGTGGGCTTTCCAGGAGGTTGACCTCAAGAGTTCTCGCCAGACAAGATGTTGCGATATTATTGCTACAGATCTAACTGCGCCGTACCTGTTATCACCACTCCCCAAACCCTGATTCAGGGGCCTTCTGTTCGGGGCAAAGGGACCGATACTACCCCGTACGTAGGACCTTCTTAGGTAGCTGAAGTTACTAACCCGTCCTCAACGAGGCCACCGTCCAAAGTGCGACCTCGACCCGCGCAAAGATCAAGGCGGGCGCGGTGGAGACGAGCGGTCACGGCTCACGAGGAAAGCATATCATATATAATATAAACTTGCAGAACTGTGTACTCGGTACTCTTCCTCTGTTGCCGGTTGGAGCCGGAACACCTGGCATCGTCTTGAAACAACTATCTTTCGCATCCCTGCATACATTCTCTGTGCCTAGCCGTCCGATGATAATGGCATATGATTACTTCATATGTACTCTGTGCTGTGAACTCCATTCTGGTACGCTTGAATCTCACAGTAGACACATCTGTCGTTGTAGACCCCTCACGCATTTGAAATGCCTGGACAAAAAACCGTGACGGCTAAGAGCCATCTGGAACTGGAGCCATTCTCCAGGATGCTTGACATTCCCAATTCTGGCGGCTAGCGCCTCCAAAGTCGCGGCGGGCCCGTCAGGTGGCAATTGTCATGACAACGCATCTCGATCACAAAGCTGATGTCGAGAGTTGAGGTCCTAGCAGGAGAATCTCCCGGTTACTATGCGCTCTAGATTAACGAGGTCCTCATACTTTTACGGAGTAGACTGGACCGATTCACAGTTGAGCCGGGTTATCCCTGCCCCAGGTGCCGCCTGGAGCTTTTTTCATTTTTCATGAAGAAAATAAAATTAAAAAAAGAAAAAAAAGCTTAGACGTCGGCCTTGCAATAATAATTGATTTTGTGGTGCAAAAAAGGAACGATACAACCATGGAGGGACAATCCAACCGTCAACAGAAACTCAACATTATTGGGGGTCTTGTGTATAACAGGATCAACATTAGTAAGAATGTGAGGATAAGTACAGTTTGTGAGTTAGCTGGCTGCATGGATGGATCAAGTGCCAATACTTACAGGGCATAGTAGTTATACAAATTGAGGACTCCCTCCTATGCATCACTGTATCTTCAAGGCACAGATATTGTCTGACATGCTGTGCCAAAAGAGAAAAGCCCTTTGTTGAGAGGAGATGTCTAATCCTTTATCTGAATGAGACAAGTAGTATGACAAGGATATGCAAAATAATAATATACTGTAGGCAGTGGAATATAAAGGATCCACCGATAGATAGATAGCTCGCTGCTACACCATACATTGTACATGTACCAAAACACCACATCGTATGGATATACTGCATATAGATAATAATTATTGATTCTTGTATGGATCCAACTGCCGATATACTATGTTGCCTAGAACCTATGTAGCCCGTTAAACTTGAACAAGACAATGTTGGGTCGGCCGGGTTTTCAGGTCGAAGTCATCACAGAGACCCTGGAACCACTGCGTGGGTACGTAGTAGCCATCCGGGCTGGGGAGGTTATTTCTGTATCGTACGGAGTGTACACTATTTCTTCATGCACATATGTTACCGGAACCACCTGTTATCTGCAGGCCCCCAGCTCTAAAAGCATTCATTGCCCAGACTTCAAGAAAAAAAAAGCGAGAGACATGGAACAGCGTCAAAAGTTGTTCCAAGGTATTACCAAATTACTCGGCTACACAGTCTAAGCCAAGCTTTCTAAATACAGTACAGTAGGTTGCTAGACTTTCGTTAACAAGGGTCCCTTACCTAGCAGCTTTGGCAGCTTGCTATTTTATATCCACCGGATTTTGAACCCATTGAAGTGTAATTAGACACTATGATAGGTAACAGACCTTAAGCTAAGTCAGCCCGGATCATAATAGAGTAAAAGCAGCGATGTAGGTGGCTTCGGCCGAGGACCCTTGTTTAACAAAAGTTTTGGCAACCTACTGTAGTAACCGCTCACGATGGCTACGATACCACTGCCAACGAAAGATCCAGCAGATAATGTTTTGGCGAATCCGGAATTCTCAAACAGGTGAATATTCTATTCTTAGGCCTGCGTCAGTGGTGCTCCTGTCCGCCATTGATGGGTCAGGTTAGCGTCTCAGGATAGATAAGACAGAGAAGCAAGCGGCCGAATTTGATAACAGGCCATCGAATAATGTGACAGGAGAGATACTGAGAGCACAATGCTGTTAAATAGTGCATCATCGACAGCTCAACAGAGTAGGTACTTCAATATTGAAGAGTACAGAAAACTTGGTCATTACTACTCTTACGGTCGCGTGAGTGTGAGCTTACATAGTCATGCTGAGCCTGGTGCCTATGCTGTAACAGTAATGTTATATGGGTATCTGCGATCATCACACAAGGCAAATGAAGTATTCCAGTGATTCTGAAATGGTAACCAGAAGACGACAGTATACCAGCCTGCCTACTGCGCCACAAAGGGCTATCCCTGCCTGTATTTCTAAGGTACAGTAGTATCTACCTAAACCTCTTAGGTAGGTAATTGTGAGCCTCCAGCAGGGCCCCACCAGGTGCCGCCACATAACACAGCCATGTGATTGGAAAAATAGAAATTCCGCGAAAGGTTGAGGGCGCTGCTGAGTCAGCGCCCCGCTAGATCTTGGACAATGGTAGGTACCGAGTACAAGTGGCTCCTATCTATCTCCATTCCTGTTTCTATGAGTACCGTGGTCGTAACGAGGTAGAGACGGTGACTGTCTCTTGGATATCTACAATGGCTGCAGAAATACAGAACTCTAATCCCACAATCCTGAACGTGGCAGACCTCCCGACCCGGCAACGGCCGGCGCCCTCTCGCAAGCCTGGAGTATATGACAGTGGGATATTTGCCTCACCCTTTTCCTCTCTTACGCACTTTAGCGATCCCATTGCTGTCGGCCCCTATTCCTCTGCCGAGTCGGATAGTGATGGTGATTTAATGGAAGAACCGATAGATGAACAAGAGATATATGGTATGATAGAGCCCATCGGCTTTGAGGGCCGATCAGGATGCTTCTATATGTCTCTACCACCGGTACTTGTGTTAGCAACTGGGACTGACGGGCTCAGACCTTGTATCTACGATTTCGGATCCAGAACATCCAATATCCCTTGGATCACTTGCTGTTGTCTCCCTTCCGGACATCTCAATCAAACCCTCTCTTCCAAACGACCCCAATTCACCTCTTCGAACCGTTACAGTTCTCATCACGCCCACAATCACGCACTGTAGCCTGGCCACGGTAATAGGGCTGGGTGTGCGTGTCCGTCTCGAACAGTCGCTCCCGCCTCGGTTCCGTGTTGACGTGCGCATCAAAGAAGGCACTCATAGCACAGCCGAGGAGGTTAACAAGCAGCTAGCGGACAAGGAGAGGGTAGCTGCAGCGTTGGAGAATGGAACCTTGATGGGCGTCATCGGAAAGATGTTGGAGACCTGCCAATGATGGCTTGTCTGCCTGTATACGAACTCGGGAAATCTTGGTTGCTTGGGCTCTCAACCCAAGTGATGAGCACGCGTGGCTCGGGAACGATGCCATTGTCACAGCGGCATCTTGGGGGCCACAATTTGCTGGCCGACACGAAGGAAGTTATGATACCATTTGTTGATTAAACGCCGTACAGCAGTTCGTTAGAACTTTGGATGCCCATATTCCCCCTCCCGTGATTCATCCACAGACTACAAATACATGGAAAGCGAGAAGTACCCTCTGATAGCAGCCATTGAACCCTTCCGCTAGATCGCTGAAAGCAGAATGATCTATTTATCCTTCCAGGACGCCGCTCTCCTTGAGACCCTTCCAAAGCTCCGGTTCCAAAAATTTACTGACTGTTATATCCTCCGCCAGACCTTTTCTTCTTCTTGTCTTTAGCACGAAATCTCTAGCAGTGGCCATCGCACTAGCCATCTCCAACGGCCTAAGTTTGACTTCACGGTCAAGGGGATCTCCGGGGACGACACTCCACTTGTCGAATACTAGGCTGACAGTGGCTTGACCTTGGGTATGGATTCGAAGGTCCGTCTCGAAACCAAAAGAGTCAATTACTGGAATCAAGCCACGGACCGCGTATAGAGGCGTCCCAGCGATCGGTCCATCGGAAAGGACGTGTCCTCTTCTGCGCGAGAGAACAGTATAAATTGATGCAACGGCGTCTGCGGGTCCAATCATAGCGCAGGAGTAGATGGGTTCCATCAAGCGAGGAGACGCCATCAGGAAGGAGGAATAGACAGCACGGCGGGCGGTTGGAATAATCTGACCTCCTCCTCTGTAAATAGCTTGGTCGGCGAGGGAAACGTCTGTCAGCCTGAATTTTGTGTTTCGTATCGCTAGAGACAAGTCAGTCATGCATTCCGTGACAGCATACCGTGTTTTCAGAGTTATTCGCTGAGATTGGATGAATCGTTAACTTACGCTCTTCACACAGTGGGCCTTCCCTTGTGCCCCAGCTGAAGCCTTGCGTGATGGAATCCCTCACTGTCCCGAGAAGCTTTTTGTCAACCTGAGATGGCAAGGTATCGTCTTGAAGAATGTTTGGTCCCGTTTCGTCTGGACCAAACGCCCATATGCTTCTGGCAGCCAGTTTATCCCAGTCATATTTCTCCTCAAAGAACTGGGCCACTTTCCGGATAGGATCCTTAATGCTGACCCGGCCGCTCTCGATATCTTCCGCAATACCATCATCTAAGGGTTCTGCGATCATGGTAATCTTGTTCTTCTTGTTAGGTGTGATTGAGTAACACATGATCGCGGATGTTTCGACAACCGTCTCACAAAATCTCGTGACAGGATCCGAGACCTTTATTTCCATCTCTGCGTAGAGCCTGCGAAGATCATGAAGAACACAGTCCATATAAAGCTCACCTGTTCCCAGAACTACATGCTCGCCGGATTCTTCAACCTTCGTCGAGATTAGGGGGTAGCTCTTGTTGATTTTGCGCAGACCTTCAAGCATCTTCGGAAGTTCGGACGGGTTGACAGGTTCGACAGCGACCTTGAACACTGACTCAGTCATGTGACGGATGGGTTTGAAGATATATGCATCTTCATCATCCTCTAATTTAAGCGGCACAAGTGTCGCGGTCTTCACGATAGAATTGTCCACACCACCAAGAAGCACCCAATTTCCGGCAGGGACGCCGCTGGTTGGTATGTTATAGCGCGTCTCAGCAATCCAAGTGTCTGAAATGGTGGCAATGACCATGTCTTCCTCGTCGTCGACAGTATAACCTTCGCCCAGGACACGAACTTGTTGTCCCGGACGAGCAGTTCCGCTCATTATTCTCCCAAACGCATTAAATCTAGCAGCGTCGGCAGTGCTGAAGAGCTTTGTGACATGTATAACCAGAGGCCCGTCTTGGTCACAAGAAGCCATGGCTGAAGCCACCTTGGTGTCGAGAGGGCCTGTGTAATATCTTTCCAGCTTCTTCCGGGCGCCCTCTACCGGAGAAGGGATATGCTGAACCACCATGTCCACGAATCCAGTAGCTAGACCAAAGAATTGCTCACAGACGAGGTTAAGCAGCACCTTTGCGTCAGACTTAAGCTGAGAAGGTTTCAAGTTGATACCCAGGGTTGCTAGTGTCTCTTTCAGGTCGTCTGGACTCTCGCTGATAGTGTGGGAATAAAGCTTATATATAGGCTCCAAGACGAAGTTGACGAACGTTCGTTTTGACCTCTCTTCTATTCCTTTCCGTGTGAACTTCCGACTCTTGGGGTTGAAGAAAATGTCACCCCATAGCCGCACTGCGAACTCTGCGGAATCGAGCTTGGGGTAGGTTTCGGCATACATCTTTGCAAATGACTGCAAAGTAAAGCACCAGCCCATCGAGGTACATGCAAAAGCGACATTTCCCTTTTCTGGACTGAGGCGTCTTTTCTCTCCCTGCCCAGGCAAGGTTTTCTCAATAACGGTATTAACTTCTTCCACCACATGCTTCAATTTGAAGTATGCGTCATTTGGTGGAAGCTTCAGCTCGAGTATCAGTCTATCCATCTTGTTCACAACCAGTGTCAGAGGGAGGTCTTCTAGCACGGCGTGTTTGATTATCTGCTCCGTGTTTGCCTGGACACCTTCAACAACATCCACCACTAGCACGACACCATCAGCCAATCGCAAGGATGCAGCCACTTCGTCCACGAAATTCACATGTCCAGGAGTATCGAGAATATTGAAAAGATACGACTTTCCCTTTGTCCCCTGAAGTACCAGACTCATGGGCGCTGCTTTAATGGAGAGACCGCGCTCTCTCTCCAAAAAGTGTACGTCAGTGTAACGAAGCTGCTCATCTCTTCGCTTTCCCGTTCTTTTCTCTAGCCGTTCAGAAAGGTCGTGGGTCTGCATCACCAGCATGTCCATGAAGGCGGTCTTGCCGTGATGCAAGTGACCAGCCAGGGCAATATTCCTTATCTGTTCTGGGAAGTTAAGCAAGTCGCTCATGAACTCACGAGAGTAAAAAACGGGCGGCAGGTCAGCCTCCTGAACAGCGAACTTTTTCTGTTGTACAGGGGCGATGATGGGCTCAGAGAGGGGCTGCGCATCTTCCTCTTGAACCAATGTCTCGACTTCCTCACCATACACTTGCTGCGCTGTAGGATAGTACTGTTTGTCTTCGTGCAGGACAACGGCATTTGAAGGGCCCTCTGTCGAGACGTCAGTATTGACAACCGATACCGGTCCTCGACGGGGAGGGTGGCGCCGTTGGAGAGCAGAGAACTAACCGTCTACTTCCATCAGCTGTTGCTCATCGACTTCCTCCTCCTCCTCTGCCTCCTCATCGTAAGCGTAAATTTGTGGCCTGACTTCTCCATGCTGCGATTCCTCCTCCGACTCTCCAGCCTCTCCGATATAGTTGCCAAACCTAGGGGTGCAAAGTCAGCTGCAGGCCGTTGAGAGTCGCAAAAACGACAAGCGTACTCATCATATAGATCGTCCATGGCGCCGTGTAGAGATCAGCGGCCGTGGTGGGATTATCACCTGTATTGGGGCAGCTGGCGCATTTCTGTTGGAGCTGCGTGAAGTTCTTTCGATCTCGCGCGGTAAATGCGCAAAGCTGTCTCAGTCCCACCGCCCGCGACCTGGTCCAAGCTCTTGGGGTTCACTAGAGAGGCCGCCCTACACAACCCACCGCCTGGAACAATCTCAACAGCCAACCCGCCGTCAAGACCTGGGCAAGCATCTTTCCATCTGCTTGCCTGACCCTCAGTTGTTCGGATCTGTCTCCTTGTCTCGGCTGTAAGTCGTTCGCATTAGTCTTCTGCTGCCTTTTGTCTAACCCCTCTGACCCCTCAGAACCCCTATTCGACAACCCAAGCCATCATGTCTTCTCGTCCTCCAGTCTACATTGTCTCTGCCGCCCGCACTCCTGTGGGCTCTTTCTTGGGGTGAGAATTTTCCAAACCTTGCAGTTTTCCATGCAATAGGCCTGACCCTACCCCTCGACAGCTCCCTCTCGAGTCTCTCTGCTACACAGCTTGGCGCCCATGCGATTAAAGGTACGATGATCCTTAGCCAATGGCTTCTGTATAACACAGACTGACACATGCTTTTTTTTCTTTTTCAGCTGCCATCGAGAGGGCTGAGGGGATCAAACCGGCTGACGTCCAGGAGGTCTTCTTTGGAAACGTCCTCTCAGCGAAGTGAGCTTCCCACTGGCTTCTCTCTAAGTCACGCATACCAGGCCTCGTGCTCACCTCTGCCATCAGTGTCGGACAGAATCCTGCGAGACAATGCGCCCTCGGCGCTGGCCTCGAAGAATCCACTGTGTGCACTACTGTCAACAAGGTCTGCGCCTCTGGTTTAAAGGCAATCATTCTGGGAGCGCAGACGATAATGACTGGTAATGCGGACATCGTCGTGGCCGGTGGCACGGAATCCATGTCGAACACTCCCCATTACCTTCCTAACATGCGCACTGGTGCCAAGTATGGCCACCAGAGCCTGGTGGACGGTATAATGAAGGATGGCCTGACTGACGCCTATGGAAAGAAGGAACTCATGGGTCTACAGGCAGAGGAGTGTGCTCGGGATCATGGTATCACTCGTGAGCAGCAGGATGACTACGCCATTCGCACTTACGAACGGGCTCAGGCTGCCCAGAAAAACGGTCTCTTTGATGCGGAAATTGCTCCTATTGAGCTACCCGGCTCCAAGGGCAAACCAGGTGTAACGGTGTCGCAGGACGAAGAGCCAAAGAACGTAAGCATACAAAGCCTTCATTTTGTCTTGCGACTCATGTGCTGATGCTTTCGTCAATAGCTGAACCCTGAGAAGCTTCGAGCCATCAAGCCAGCTTTTCTTCCCGACTCAGGCACAGTTACGGCACCTAACTCATCTCCCTTGAACGATGGTGCCGCCGCCGTTGTTCTTGTCTCAGAGGCTAAGCTGAAGGAGCTTAACATTAAACCAATCGCTAAGATCCTCGGCTGGGCAGATGCAGCCCAGGCACCCAGCAAGTTCACCACCGCTCCATCGCTCGCCATTCCCAAGGCCCTCAAGCAGGCCGGAGTGTCTCAGGACTCCATTGATGCATTTGAAATAAACGAGGCTTTCAGTGTTGTCGCCCTTGCGAACATGAAGTTGCTCGGTCTCTCCGAGGACAAGGTCAATCTTCATGGGGGTGCCGTCGCCATCGGTCACCCTCTCGGAGCTAGTGGTGCCCGTATCCTGGTAACTTTGCTGGGGGTTTTGAAGGCGAAGCAGGGAAAACTCGGCTGTGTTGGCATCTGCAACGGAGGTGGCGGTGCTAGCGCCATGGTGGTTGAGTCGTTACAATGATAAACAAGTGACCGTCTGGCTTTACTACTTCGGTTAAGATGTGTTACACTTCTCCGAAGAGAGATGTGAAGCACGAATGGATGCGATTAAACGGCAGATACGACCGGTTGATAGCTGTATCGATTCTGGTGTTTTATACCACTTAAGCATGGCGTGGCACGGTATCAGCGCTGTGTTTTAGCATATCCTAGAGCACAGCTGTCGTTAATCTTAGACTTTTAGCGTTCATATGAACATAGAACCACTCAGCATTCTCTGTATACTTTTAGTAGTTGTTGCTGGGACACTTTAATATGCTTGACACGTCCACTTCAATGGTGATTTATAAGAATCGGAGCTTCCCGCATGAAGTTGTATTCTTCTACCGGAAAGAGAGACATTTGTGGTTTTTTTTTCAGTTCAAATTTTAGGTGAGCAGTTTTCAGCAGCTCTGATCAACACGAATATCCCTTTTTGATGATATCTATCACCTTTGACAACTTTACCGTGCAAAATGTGAATAATGGCCTTCTTACGGCACAGAAGAATCTGTAACATCTACTGTGTAGTTAGCCAAATACATTGAATAATGTATGAGACGTTGAAGGCAGCAATTATAAAGCATGGCTTAGGTTTGTCAATGAACACTTTCTTCATTAGCCATCCAGACAGACTAGATAAAGCAATTGTACCTGTTCAGATTGTCCGAATGTAATACTATGCGACTGTGCCTGTATACCTCGCCCACCGCCAGGCCAGGCAGCGCCCTAATGCAGGGCCGCCCGATATTGTTATCGTATCGATTTGATGTTCACCTATTTTTCTGAGAATACTAGAAGGCACAAGGTAGTCCTTTATAATAAAGACAGATCTCCATTGGAAATCTGGACCACTTCCAATTTGTGAAAGAATTGTCACCGTAAAAAGACCAAGAATCTACAATATAATATATATTATGTACAACTGTGAAGTGATCAAGTGAACTTCCATGTCAACAAAAAAAGATTCATATACTTATGCCCAAGCACCGACCAACGCCATAAGCGCCGCTCCGCAAGCGACTGCCACACAAGCTTCAATCCTCCGTTTACCCTTGAGTGTCTTGTAGCTCGAATCACTGAGGAAATCTTCAGCCAAGAGTTCTACGAGCCCAGCGAAAAGTAGTAGTCCGCTGCTGATAGCATTTGTAAAACCGACCATGAGCAGGCCAATCGTGCTCGCCGGGTCGTAAAGGTTATGTAATACTAGACCGATAACCTGGCCAATGGGAGTCGTAGTTCCGTACGCGAGGGACATAAGCCATGGTTTTGCTGATGACGTGGAGAACAGGCCCGGGATGAGCGAGGCGATGCGTGACCCGAGCGCGAAACCTTCGAAGGTCTGGTGGAAGGAGATGGCGACGAGAAGGACAATGAAAGACGTTCCTGTCGCAACACTGAGAGCCATACCGATGAATATGCTGTGGAAAAGGATGCCGGCCTCAAGAAGAAGACACTGGAGGAGTTGCTTCTGTGGGTTCTGGAGCAAGATGTCGGATCCGGCCCGGCGGTGTTCACCATAGGTGTGTGAGTGAGCATGACTGTAAGGCGAAGAAGAAGCATGTTCCTGTCCACCAGCATTGAGATAGGCTTCTCTAGCGGTGTACGGATCCAGCTCATCGAGATCGAGATGGTCGTCATTCTTGTTCTCATCTGGACTTCCTGCGGATCCAGTACTAGGCCCATTGATCAGATTCTCCAATGCGCCCCTGTCGTGAGATTGTGAACTTAAATGGCCAATTTCTGGCATCTTTGCAAGATGGATCATATCTTGACTATCCTGTTCACCCAATATCGAGTACTCATCCTCTCCATGTCTCTCCTCATCGATGATTCCATCCTCGGCATTGAGGATAAGATTATCGTATTCCCTGCCATGCACATGTCCTGCTCCTTTCATGGTGAAGAACATCTCCACTGTGACGACAACAAAAACGGCGGTCATGGCTACAAGCCCCGCCATGGCAGGGTAGCCTTTGTTCCAGAAACTAGGAAGGCATGGATCAGTAAGGGAAACGAACGCGGTAGGAAGCAGGTGAACAAAGGCTGTCGCGATTAAAACTCCAGTTCCAAAGTGTCTAGAGAGGAAGAGGAATCGACGTGGTATTGGGAGACGTGGAAATCGACGTGCGATAACTGGGAAGGAGCATGCTAAATAGAAAACAGGTTAACTCGTCACGTATCAACGACGATGCAAAGGAGTAACCCACCAAAAGTGCTCAGCCCAAGGATGAGAAATACCGCTACAACATGCAACGGGGTATTGTAAGAACCTTGTTTGGTCGAGCCGCAGGTCGACCTATTGATGCCGTCTGCATCTACATCTTCGACTTCAGCCCGCCGCACAAGCTCTGCTCTCAGAATGGCGAGTGGAATATCTGACAATGCTTGGATGCTGCCTTCGAAGCCTGCGGAGGATGATAGGTCAGTCAGATACCGATCCTAGAGTAACAAAAACACCTGGAGTCCGTGGGTCGATCAGCGCAGTAATTACAGGCTTCGGCTCATCTCTAAAGAATACTACCTCTGTAACAAGATGTAGATGCCGCGAAGGAAGTGGTGAATAACAAAAGCAGGCTCTTACCAGACGCCCCTATGCTAACATCTTGTCGCCTGTCAACCCCGCTTATCGTCATTTCAATGTTAGGTAACCCTGTATTCTCACCACATACATGGCCCAATCCTGGTATTACAAATGCACAGCTCGTTCAGAGCGAACTGTCTTGGTGTTCGTCAAGATCACAGAATGCCTTCTGCCGGAGATTGGAGGCAGGAATGTGGAGAGGGTGGACAGTTGTGGGGAGCTATACAACCCAAGACTAACAAATCGGTGGATTGGCTATATGAAAAGGGCTTGCAACCAGAGGGATAGTGGTGATGCTGGAAGGCGGAGTTGCAGGCTGTATGGTTGTCAGGAGAATGCAGACCAGGCTGCCTCTTGACAATCGGATGCGGTCATTCGACCGGTCCATGCACTTGGCGCTTGAGAGTCGTGACGGACCCCGGCGTAACGTAATCCACAACCGAGCGAGCCACCCAACCGAGCGAGCCACCTCAGAACCCCTAAACCTTGCATCCATTGGATCATCATCAAACCCAATTTTCCATCCAATATGACATCAAAACAACCAGATTCAAC